>ENA-OZLD01000029-OZLD01000029.1-human-gut-metagenome-genome-assembly--contig:-NODE-29-length-35836-cov-19.027081_pt1 | contig 35836 bp, 29 predicted proteins | sample MGYA00244834_ERZ653780 | MGnify/ENA primary metagenome ERZ653780 (study PRJEB26926, sample SAMN06164474) | human gut metagenome | biome: ENVO:00009003; feature: ENVO:2100002; material: ENVO:00002003...
GATTTCCAGAAGATTTGCGTTCACGCTACGCATTACGATGCTGTAATTAATCATAGTCGTTTGTAGTATGTTTAGAGTCCTTTGTTTTGCAACTCCCCAGAACGCCCCGTTCCTGCCGTTTTCGGGGTCTTCATTGATGACCGGCGCCTGCCATCTTTTTATAACCCGTGTTGGTCTTAAGAGAAGACCCGAGCAAGGCACAAAAGGCTGTTCTTTCGATTGCCGGTGCAAAGATACAACATTTTCGGGCAGAATACAAGCTTTCACCCTAACTTTCTATGTGAGAAAAGCTATAAGTAGCTGTAATACAATAAGTTCTATTGATTTTCTATCTGAACTTTATTGCAGAAACAATGAAAAGGCAAGAAAAGACTCGGAAGTAGCTGAAAAAATGAAAAGGGGTCATTTGGTGTCAATGTCATTTAGGGTCATTTGGAAAAGTAAATGTCACTTTCGCTGCTATAGTATATATAAATATTTATTTATATATATCTATAGTGACTTTTTAACTCTCGGAAAACATAATGACCCTAAATGACTTTGACCTAATGCCCCACTAAGTGTAATGCTTTTATTGGTTGTTTGCTAGAGTATGTGATAGTTCTAAATTGCTTGTGTATGAGATGATTACGAAAGTTTATATCAGTTGTGCTTCATTTATGTGTGTATAATAATAATCTACATTCTCTGTTGTAAAATACTGCACGTTGTACCGCTCTGGTACTCATTTCCTACATCCCATTTCATTGTATTTGTCAAAAATACCTACCTTTAGTGCATGATTCCGAGTCCGAGGAGGGGCATTTTTCACCCTTAGGAGAGGGGCTAAAATACCTTCCTAACCCCCATATTTTGCATTTTTCCGTTAAATAACGTGATGAAATTCTTTGGTTGCCAACTTTTTATTATTTTTGGTAGCAATTGACAAAATATTGACGTAGTAATAGTCCGGAAAGCTAGAAACTACATAACAACAATAGTGAAATGGAAAGGGATAACCTATTATTATATAAGTATTTAGTACGTATATTTCGTGTGTGAAGTGAAGTCTGTATGTTGAGTTATAATGGAATATATATTTACTTTTCAAATCATAGCATTCGCTTTTTATGCATTCATCCAATACCTGTTTTCAGCGATGAAAAACGGAAAAATTAGAGTTTTCTGATTACATAAACCCCTTTTTTAGCCCATGAATAGCCGATTTTGCACTTTAATTCATGCCCTCATCGAGCTGCTGAAGGAGGAATATCCATTAGCCACGATTCATGGTCATAATGAATTTGCTAACAAAGCCTGTCCCTGCTTTAATGTGAAGAAGGAGTGGGGCTAACAGATAGGGAACGCACTGCGTTCCCTATTTATACTTATTACCTGATGCGCCATACGTAGAACATTACATCAGGTCACACTTCTCCCCAGTGTTCTTCTCAACCTTCTCGCCATCTTTCAGGATGCGAGCCTTATAGCCATCACGCTGCTGAAGGTTACCGATACCATTCAAGTCATTGTTGTCTTTTGAACCTGCCACATTGAGACGGAACAAGAAGCACGCAAACAAATAAAAAAACTTAAATTAGCAAACAAACAGGCTGATATTCAGGCATTTTTATTACCTTTGCATTCGAAACCGCCATTTCCGAAACAGCGGTTTCGAAAAATAACATCAAAAAGAAACTGTAAAATTATAGAAGAAACTATTGTCTTACAAAGACATAAAATAAGAGAGAAACTATTTTATAAGGATAATATTGACTCATCAAAACAAATGAAAAAAGGACTATTTGCACTCGCGCTGGGTACCTTTACCTTGGGCATCGCTGAATTCATCATCGAGGGCATCATCACAGACATCACCAACAACATGAACGTTTCCATCCCGGAAGCAGGACATCTCATCTCCATCTATGCACTCGGCGTCTGCGCCGGAGCTTTCTCGCTGATTCTCATGCATAAATACAGACCCAAGAATATACTGATGTTCCTGGCTTCGCTCATCACCTTCGGAGCTGTCATCGCCTCAGTAGCACCTAACTACTGGCTCTTGCTCTGCGCCCGCTTTATAGAAGGTCTGCCTCATGGCGCCTACTTCGGAACGGGTACCATCGTAGCGGTGAAGATTGCCAAAGAGGGTAAGGGAACCAATGCCGTGGCAATGATGTGCGCAGGTATGCCGGTGGCCAACCTGCTGGGTGTGCCGGTGGGAACCTTCCTGAGTCACATGTTCAGCTGGCGAGTACCTTTTGTCAGCTGTATCGTGCTCGGACTCATCACCTTATACATGATTCACAGATGGGTTCCGGATGTAGAAGCACTGCCAAACAACGGTATGAAGGCACAGTTCCATTTCCTCCGCAACAAGGCTCCGTGGCTCATCATCACCGCCACCTTCCTGGGCAATGGCGGCATCCTCTGCTGGTTCAGTTATATCTCGCCCCTGCTTCAGATGGAGGGCGGATTCAGCGCAGCCAGCATCTCTCTGCTGATGATTCTTGCAGGCGGCGGAATGGTAGTAGGCAATCAGGTGAGTGCCTTGCTTGCCGACCGCTTCAAACCGGGCCGCTTTACCTGTTATCTCCAGTTTCTGGCAGCAGCGGCACTTCTGCTCACCTTCTTCCTCGCCCCTTTCGGCTGGGTATCAGTGGTGCTGATGTTCATCTGCTGCGCCTGTCTTTTCGGCATCGGATCGCCTGAGCAATTCCTCATCGTGAAGCATGCCAAGGGTGGCGAAATGCTGGGCGGCTGCTGCATTCAGGGCGCCTTCAATCTGGGTAACGCCATGGGAGCTTTCCTCGGTGGTATTCCTGTTGCGATGGGATTGGGATACAACTTCCCTGCCCTTATCGGTGTGCCGATGGCATTGGCAGGAGCCATCTGTCTGCTGATTTTCCATAAGAAATATGAATAAAAAATGCGATAATCCGAAATAAATCACTATCTTTGCAAACGAATTTCAAATAAACAAAGAAACATAATGAAACTTAACAAGACTTTCCTTACCCTGGGCTTGGCTGCAACACTCTTGCAGATGCCAGCCTCATCGTTCGCACAGACTGCGGGCAGTAACCGTCAGAATCCTCTTTTAACAAAGAGCAGTCTTCCATTCGGTGCTCCTGACTTCAGCAAGATTCAGGAGAGCGATTACCTGCCAGCCATCGAAGCGGCTATCAGGGAGCAGCGTGCCAACATCCAGAAGATTGTAAACAACAAGAAGAAGCCTAACTTCCAGAACACCATCCTCGCCTATGAGGAGAGCGGTACGCTGCTCGAAAAGGTGACTAACATCTTCTTCGGTCTCACCAGTGCCCACAAGACTCCGGGCATCGCCGAAACCGAAAAGAAGGCTACCCCATTGCTGACCGAGCTCGATAATGAGATTTCGTTCAACAAGAAACTCTTCGAGCGCATCAAGTATGTTTACGATAATGAATATAAGAAACTCAAGGGCGAAGACAAGCGCCTTACTGAGGTTATCTATAAGAGTTTTGTACGTTCAGGCGCCCTCCTTTCTGCCGAGAAGATGGAGCGCATGAAGCAGATCAACTCCCGCATCTCTGAGTTACAGCAGGAATGGGGCAACCTTCTTCCTGCCGCTACCAACAACGCCGTGGTTTGGGTGAACAGCAAGGAAGAGCTCGCCGGATTGAGCGATGCAGACATTGCACAATGCAAGAAAGATGCTGAGAGCCGCGGAGGCAAGGCACCTTACTGCATCGTCATCATCAACACCACCCAGCAGCCTATCCTCACCTATCTCCAGAACCGCGAACTGCGCAAGAAGGTGTATATGGCAAGCATCCACCGTGCCGACGGAACCAATCCTGATTTCAACACCTTCCCTATCGTAACCGAGATTGCCAAGTTGCGTGCCGAGAAGGGTAAGCTGATGGGATATGACAACTATGCCGACTATTCGCTCGAAAAGACGATGGCTAAGAACAGCAAGAATGTGGATGATTTCCTGAAGCAGCTCATCAAGGAATATGCTCCTAAGGCTGATGCTGAAACCAAGGCGATAGAAGCGTATGCCCAGAAGACGGAGGGCAAGGACTTCAAGCTGCAGCCATACGACCGATTCTATTATTCTGCGAAGATGAAGAAGGAGATGCTCAACATTACCGATGATGAGATCAAGCCATACTTCAACATCGACAGCGTACAGGTGAACGGTGTGTTCTATGCCGCCCATCGTGTATACGGACTGAACTTCAAGCTGCGCAAGGATATTCCAACCTATCACCCAGACATGAAGGTATTCGAGGTGAGCGACAAGAACGGCAAGCCAATCGCCCTCTTCTACAGCGATTACTTCCGCCGTCCTACCAAGCGTGGCGGTGCATGGATGAGCGCCTTTGCCAAGCAGAGCAAGCAGCGCGGCCAGTTGCCTATCATATATAATGTATGCAACAATGCCAAGGCACCGGAGGGTCAGCCATCTCTCATCACATGGGATGAGGTTACTACCCTGTTCCATGAGTTCGGTCATGCACTTCACGGAATCCTTTCCGACTGCAAGTACAATACCCTTTCAGGAACAGCCGTTGCCCGCGATTTCGTAGAAATGCCATCCCAGTTTAACGAATCGTTTGCTTCTATTCCGGAGATATTCGACCATTACGCCCGTCATACCGAGACCGGAGCTGCGATGCCAGCCGATCTGAAAGAGCGCATGCTGAAGAGCATCAGCTTCCAGACCGCTTATTCACTGGGCGAGAATCTGGCTGCGACCTGTCTTGACCTTGCCTGGCACAAGATTAGCGAAGAAGAGGTGCCTTCACCTTATATGGCAGGTGCCTTCGAGAAGGAAGAGCTCCACAACATCGGTTTGCTCAACACCCAGATTCCTCCTCGCTACAGCACATCATACTTCAACCATGTATGGGGCGGCGGTTATGCTGCAGGCTATTACAGCTATCTCTGGACAGAGGTGCTGGCTGTGAACATCGCCGACTACTTTGCAAAGCATGGTGCCTTAGATCCAGCCGTTGGTCAGGCATTCCGCGATAAGATTCTGAGCCGTGGCAACACCAAGGACCAGATGGAAATGTTTACCGACTTTACAGGTATGGAGAAGCCAGATGCTTCCGGATTCCTGAAAGCAAGAGGTTTATAATGCAAAAAATTACGATATGAAACAGGTAGAGGGTGTGTCATAAGTTAATGACACACCCTCTTTCTTTATCCTTTTACTGCCTGAGGTGTCCAGCTCTTCAGGAATCTGAGCACCTTTTCTTCGTTATATCCCTTACCTTCTTCCAGGAAGCTGGAATCCTGGATATGGAGAACCTTTCCGGTTTCATCAAGCACCACAAAGACCGGGAATCCGAAACGCTGAGGATTGTTCAGTCGCTTCATCAGCTGCTCAGCCTTCTTCACAGCCGCATCACCGGCAGTTTTTCTGCGATTGTAGTTCACATGAATATATTCGAAATGATCATTCACCATCTTGTTAACCGCAGCATTCTTCTCTACAAAATCGGCAAACTTCAAGCACCATGGGCACCAGTTACCACCTACCTGACAGATAACAAACTTGCCATTCTTCTTGGCTTTAGCCAAAGCCTCATCAATCTGAGCCATCGGATCGATGCTTTCATTATACACCTTCTTGAGAGCTGTCTGCATCTGAGCAGGTTTCAATGCTCCTGCCTGGTCGAGCGAATCCAGTTTCTTCATCATCTCTTCCGCCTTCACGGTAGAGAATGCAACCTTACCTTCCGGATTGATCAGATAAGAGGTAGGAATCCATGAGATGTGATAATCCTTGGAAATCTTAGTTTCCTTCCATTTCTTAAACTCACAGTATTGCAACCAGGTATACTGATTATCGCCCAGATATTTCTTCATCTTCGCCTCGTCGGTATCAAAAGAAACACCCACTACCTGGATCTTGGTATTGTATTTGTCATAGATAGCCTTCACCATCGGCATGTCTCTTCTGCAGTCTGGACACCAGGAAGCCCAGAAATCGAGCACGGTCCAGACACCCGGAACCGTCTTTCCGTCTTTATCCTTCTGAGTCTTCTTATCTGAAAGCTGGAAGATTTTCTTACCCGTCTTACTGTCAGTAATCGTGAAGTCGGGAGCCTCGGTGCCTACAGGCAGCAAGTCAAGCGATGTCTGTGCTCTACCGACGACAGCCGTCGTCAGGAGCAAAAAGAATAATAGTTTCTTCATACAATTTTTCTGTTTTGTCTGTTACTTCAAATATATATATTAATATTAACCATCGAAACTAGAACTGATAATAAATGAACGGTTGCACACTCTCCTGGGAAACCTCCACTACCATCTGCAGACAGATGATGAAGAGCAGCAGTTTAGCCACCCAAGGCAGAAGGATGAACCGCGCCTGAAGACGGTGATACTGGCGCTCGGTAAAGAGATAGCTCAGCATGACACCGATGATACAAAGCGTCCAGGCAGGACGGGCATGGAAGAAAGGCACCAGATAATCGATGCTGAAATCGTTTGCCACCTTATCATACATCTTCCCCAACACACCCAAATCCTTGGCACGGAAGAACGACCAAGCAAAGCATATATATAAATAGGTGATGAGCCAGCTGAGGGAATTGCCAGCCAGCGTACGGGGAATGCTTATGCCCAACTGACGGCTGAAGAACTTATGCACCACAAGTCCGAAACCATGAAGAGCACCCCAGATGACGAACATCCAGGAAGAGCCATGCCACAAACCTGCCACCAGCATGGTGAGGAAGTTGTTGAAATACATGCGCACCTTTCCCTTCCGGTTTCCACCCAGCGGAATATACACATAATCGCGGAACCAGAAGGAAAGCGAGATGTGCCAGCGACGCCAGAACTCGGTAACCGAGTGTGAGCGGTAAGGGAAATAGAAGTTGTCGGGCAGATAGAAACCCAGGATGGCTGCCACACCGATACTCATATCGCTGTATCCCGAGAAATCGAGGAAAATCTGGACTGGATAGCCAAAGAGCGCTGCCAGATTCTCGAAACCCGAGAAGGTTTGCGGCGCATCAAACACCCAGTTGTTGAACTGTGCGATATAATCGCTCAGCATATTCTTCTTGACCAGTCCCAGCATGATGAGAAAGAGTCCCGTCCAAAGCATTCTGCTGGAAGCCTGTTCGTTTCGTTTCAGTCTGGGTATCAGATTGGCGGCACGGGTAATAGGACCCGCCATCAGCAGCGGAAAGAAGGTGAGATAGAAGCAATACTCCAGGAGTGTTACCTCCATGTCGAACTTGCGCTTATAGGTATCTACCGCATAGCTGATAGCCTGGAAGGTATAGAACGAGATACCTACAGGCAGAGCGATAGACTGCAGGGAGAAGTTGGTGCTGAACATCTCGTTGACTACATCGCCAATGATGAAATTGGCATATTTGAAATAGCACAGCAGAGCCAGGTCTACAAGCACCACGAAGGTGAGCAGCGCCTTGCGCGCCTTCCCCTCATGCAGTCTCATTTCCTGGGTTACGGCATAATTGATGCAAGCCGTAAGCGGCAGCATCCACATCACCATTCCGTTCACCTTATAGGCAAAGAAAAGGCTGAAGCAGATGACATACATCATCATGGCTGTGCGCGAATAGCTCTTGAGCAGGGTGTAAATGGCAAGGAAGAAGATGAAGAGCAGCGCAAACGGAATGCTGCCCATCATCAGCGGAGAATCTGCCTGATAAACAAACAGCCGCTCTATCCAATGCCACAAGGCACTTATTTCGAATGTTGAATAATTCATTTGTCTGTTCTGAAGATATTATTTATTGAACTCTTTCTTATACGGAGTCTTTATGGTTGACATGCTTTACCGCTGGAACCGTCTTGTCAGCAGCCGGAGCCGTTTTTCCTGCAGTTTCAGGTACCTTGGTTGCAGCAGGACTTTCTGTGGCTTCAGGCACAGTTCCCTCAACAGGCATAGAAAGAGAATCCTTCTTCATAGCCGTGTTGTCTGCCCTATGTTTGGTTCCAGGAGGCAAGATGGTAATCTGTCTGTATCTGCGGTCACGCTTATCCGGCTTTTCCAATCGGAACGGATGCACACAATGACCGCTATTCATCCACTCTACAATCTTATCCATCCACATGGCAGATGAAGCCATAGTCGGATGCCGGCCGTCTTTCTGGCGTTCGAAGGTAAGTTTGTAGCTAGGATAATAGCCTCGTGGTCCCATCACCTCACGGAGGAGTTTGTTATATCCATTATCCTCACACCAGTTTGGCGGACCGATCCATATCGTCGGAATATTACCAATCTTGCTCAGGATGGCACGGATGCGTTTTTCACATCCCTTCATATCAGACGTATACAGTTCGTTGCTGCCCAGACATACAAAGACATGGGTAGGTTTGATACGTTGGATATAATGCTGCAGGGTATCGGTAGCAGCCCAGTTTCTGGTGCCCGAACTCACCCAGGTAATACAGGTGAGTTTGTGACCGTTCTTGTTGGCATAATCAGCCAGTCGCAGACCTAGATATTCCGACATCGAGTCGCCGAAGATCAGTACTCGCTGCGCCGCCGTATCCACGGGTTCCTTTATCATGCTGTCAGCCTTTTCCTCTTCAGCAAGCTCTGCCTCGCTTTTACCGGTGAGCGCATCCATTCCAATCTGTTTCAGCGGAATGTTTTCAGCCACTTGCTCTGGAAGAAAGGCATAAGCCAGCAGTCCTCCAATGGCTATTGCCAGCAGGGCTATCATTTTCCAGGTTTCTTTCATTTTATATCTTTAATGAGTTTTGGTTATTCTTTTTCTTATACATTCATCTGGCATTACAGCTGAAAGGGAGTGAGCACATTGAGCAACTTTCCGAAATCGGCCTTCGAGATGCGCCTTCCTCTCAAGCTGCGCACCTGCGGATAGTCTTCGAAATAGTTCTCCATCGTAGTATACCACTGATGAGAAACCACTTCCCTGACCGTCTTCAGTTGATTTTCGATGCGACGGGCAAAACTCGGATTCACTCTCGAGAGATAATGTCTTCCATCATTCATTTCGATGGCAAGCATCAGATAGATTTGCGGTCCCTTCTTCTCTTTCCTGCTCCTTACGGTTTCGCTTACCTTCCAGCCCTTGGTGGATGTCGATACTCTGATATCCCAGCCATACTGGCTGTTGAGCTTATCCATCAGTCCCTTGAATACAACCCCGTGAGCCGAGGTATCTTTCAGTCCCGTATAACCGATGATGTAATGTATCATCTCGTGGAGCAAGACACTCTTTGCCTGCTTGTCGGTCATATCATAATAAGTAGACATGGAGAGTTTGAAATCGTAGAGTTTGGTGCGTCCCCATCTGGAGGCCCGCTTATAGGCAAGTTGCCCCAAGCGAGTCTTGGCATGAGTAAGTCCGAGTTCAGGAACAGGCAGCTTTCCCCCGAAATATTCCTGGTCGAAACGCCTGAACCACTCCTCCATCCATTCTATTGTAACAATCATGTATGTATATTTATTCAATAATTATTCAGTTCTGTATATCAGATACTACAAAACGTTTGCAAAGATACAACTTTTTCTTTGTTTCTTTCAATATTTATCGAAAAATGAGTAACTTTGCACGCAAATTTACAACAAAAATGAACAAGACAGCACAGCATATCATAGATATTAAGAATGTGTCGAAAAGATTTGGCGAGAAAACAGCCCTCAACAACATCAATCTCTATGTGAGAAAGGGCGAATTTATGACCATTCTGGGTCCTTCGGGATGCGGAAAAACGACATTATTGAGACTTTTGGCAGGGTTTGAAACCGCCAGCGAAGGCATCATCACTATCGCCGGCAACGATATTACTAACCTTCCTCCTTACAAGCGAAATGTGAACACGGTATTCCAGAAATACGCTCTGTTCCCTCATCTCAACGTTTACGACAATATCGCCTTCGGTTTGAAGCTCAAGCACACACCGAAGGAAGAGATTTTGCCGAAGGTAAAACGTGCCCTGAAGATGGTAAACATGAGTGATTATGAATATCGTGATGTCAACTCGCTTTCGGGCGGTCAGCAGCAGCGTATCGCCATCGCCCGTGCCATTGTCAACGAACCTGAAGTTCTTCTCCTGGATGAACCGCTTGCAGCACTCGACCTCAAGATGCGTAAAGACATGCAGCTGGAATTGAAGCAGATGCACGAACGCCTGGGCATTACCTTCGTATACGTAACTCACGACCAGGAAGAAGCCCTCACCCTGAGCAATACCATCGTGGTGATGAGCGAGGGAGAGATACAGCAGATAGGTACACCTACCGATATCTACAACGAACCAGCCAATGCTTTCGTAGCCGACTTTATCGGCGAGAGCAATATTCTCTGCGGAACGATGGTCCACGACTGTCTGGTGAATGTGGCAGGTACTGAACTGCCTTGTGTAGACAAGGGCTTCGGCTGCAACCAGGAAGTGGATGTCGTGATACGTCCTGAGGATATAGAAGTTTCCACCGATACCACCCACGCCCAGTTTGTGGGCAAGATAACCTCTTCTATCTTCAAGGGAGTACACTACGAGATGCTGGCAGAAACCGAGAAGGGCAATGAATTTCTCATCCAGAACTACAAGCATTTCGAAGTAGGCCAGACGATAGGAATGAGCGTGATACCCGACAATATTCACATCATGAAGAAGGAGCGCATCACCAATACCTTCGATGCAAAGGTAAACGGCGACGGAACAATAGAATTCCTGGGATGCGAATACCAGATGGAGATTCCGGAAGAAATAAAGGACAAGATTCAGACCGATGAAAACGGAAACGAAACCATCCGGGTGAACGTGCCTTTCAACAAGATAGAACTCTTCGACAACGAGAGCGAAGGAACCTTTACAGGCAACATCAGCTTCATTCTCTACAAGGGCGACCACTATCATCTCACCATAGATACCGACTGGGGCGAGAAGCTCTATGTAGATACACAGGATGTATGGGATTTAGGCGATCATGTGGCTATCACCATTCCTCAGGAGAATATTTCGTTTGAATAAAAATTATTAATTCCTAATTATCAATTATAAATTGAACATTATCAAGTTTATCTCTTCGCGACAAAGCTGGTCGATACCTTACGCCATCTTTGCAGCGATATTTGTGGTACTGCCATTGCTTCTCATCGTAGTGTTCGCATTTACCGATGAGAACGGAGCCCTGACGCTCTACAACTTCCAGAAGTTCCTGGCACACCCCGAAGCCATCAACACCTTTGTGTATTCGATAGGCATCGCCATTCTCAACACCCTGCTTTGCATTCTGCTGGGCTATCCGGCCGCCTATATTCTGACACAAACCAGAATGAAGTATGCCAACACCATCGTCATGCTCTTCATTCTGCCGATGTGGGTAAACATCCTGGTGCGCACACTTGCCACCGTGGCCCTCTTCGATTTTGCCGACCTTCCGCTGGGTGAGGGCGCCCTCCTGTTCGGTATGGTCTACAACTTCATCCCATTCATGATTTACCCCATCTACAACACCCTGCAGAAGATGGACCGCAGCTATATCGAAGCAGCCGAAGACCTGGGAGCATCGCCTTGGCAGCAGTTCTTCAAGGTCATCCTGCCCCTCTCCATGCCGGGCGTAGCAAGTGGCATCCTGATGGTATTCATGCCAACCATCTCTACCTTCGCTATCTCCGAACTGCTGACGATGAACAACATCAAGCTCTTCGGTACCACCATCCAGGAGAACATCAACAATTCGATGTGGAACTACGGTGCAGCCCTCTCGCTCATCATGCTTTTCCTCATCGGCGCCTCCACCCTCATCGCAGGTGATGGCAGTAAACAGGAAGGAGGTATCAGATGATGCAGTCATTATTCAGTAAGGATATGATGAAGAAAGTATTCTGCCAAGGCTATCTCTGGTTGCTCCTGCTGCTACTCTACTCCCCTATCTTCATCATCATCATCTTCTCGTTTACCGAAGCGAAGGTGATGGGCAACTGGACGGGTTTCTCGCTACAGCTCTACAAGAATCTCTTTGCCGAAGGTACACACCATTCGCTCACAGCGGCACTGGTCAATACCGTAACCATCGCCCTGATTACCGCAACCGTATCCACGCTCTTCGGAACCCTGACAGCCATCAGCATCTACAACCTGCGCAACCGCTATGCACGTAATGCCATACAGTTTGTCAACAACATTCCGATACTCAACGGCGACATCATCATCGGTATCTCGCTCTTCCTGCTCTTCATCACGCTGGGCATTCCGCAGGGGTATACTACCGTGGTACTCTCGCATATTACCTTCTGTCTGCCATACGTTATTCTGAGTGTGATGCCAAGACTGAAGCAGATGAATCCGAACCTCTATGAGGCGGCACTCGATCTAGGCGCCTCTCCGATGCAGGCACTTCGCAAGGTCATCATCCCAGAGATATTGCCGGGTATGATTTCCGGTTTCATGCTTGCCATCACGATGAGTATCGATGACTTCGCCGTCACCATCTTCACGATAGGTAACGAAGGTCTGGAAACCCTCTCCACATTCATCTATGCCGATGCAAGAAAGGGAGGACTAACTCCAGAACTTCGTCCGCTGAGTACCATCATCTTCGTACTGGTACTGGTGATGCTGATTATCATCAACAAACGAAAAAGTAAGTGAAGAACGAAGAGTGAAGAGTGAAGAATTCAATAGTATTAAAAATTATGAACACTTATAATATCAAAAAAGAAAGAGGAGAAAAGAGAAGTGAGTATGAGAGAAGAAGCATCAGCAAGATAAGCCGTTGGATTCTTCACTCTTCACTTTTCTCTCTTCTCTTTCTTTTCTGTTCTTGTTACAACAAAGAGAACCGCGAGGAGATTCTGAAGGTTTACAACTGGGCTGATTATATAGATGAAGACGTTCTTGCCAACTTCCCGAAATGGTATGAACAGCAGACCGGCAAGAAGATCCGAGTTATCTACCAGACCTTCGACATCAATGAGGTGATGCTTACCAAGATAGAGCGAGGTCATGAAGACTACGACGTGGTATGCCCGTCAGAATATATCATCGAGCGCATGCTCCGCAAAGACCTTCTCCTACCTATCGACACCGCCTTCGGCAAGACGCCCAACTATATCAGCAACGTATCACCATACATTGTTGAGCAGATAGATGCCACCTCCAACAATGGCCGCATCGCCCACCATTATGCCGTGCCTTACATGTGGGGAACCTGTGGCATTCTATATAATAAGGTACACGTACCTATAAGTGATACACAGACCTGGGGAACATTATGGAACAGAAAATATCAGGGCAAACTCCTGATGAAGGATTCCTACCGCGACTCCTATGGCACCGCCCTCATCTGGGCACACCGTAAAGACCTGGAAACAGGCAAGGTAACCGTACCACAGCTGATGAACGACTATTCACCAGCTGCTGTAGCCACAGTAGAGAAAGAGCTGAAAGCTCTGAAGCCAAATATTGAAGGATGGGAAGCCGACTTCGGCAAGGAGACCATGACCAAAGGCAAAGCCTATCTCAACATGACCTGGAGCGGTGATGCCGTCTGGGCTATTGAAGAAGCCGGGAAAGTGGGTGTAGAACTGGGATATGAGGTACCGAAAGAAGGAAGCAATGTATGGTTCGACGGTTGGGTAATCCCTAAATATTCCCGCAATCCGAAGGCTGCCGCCTATTTCATCAACTATCTCTGTCAGGAAGACGTGGCACTCGCTAATATGGAGACTACAGGATATGTGAGTAGCGTGGCAGGCAAGAAGGTATTAGAAGCTATGAGCGATGCTGAGGCGTATCCCCAACCTGTAAACCTGGCCTACTTCTTTGGCGAGGAAGGCAGGAATGCCCATCTCAACCCTATCATGTATCCAGACAGCAGCATAGTAGCCCGATGCGCCATGATTCATGATGCCGGCGATCATACTCCCGAGGTATTGGATATGTGGTCGAAGGTGAAGGGCGACAATCTGGGCGGCGGCATCGTTATCTTCCTGCTGGCCGTAGTCCTTGCCCTCACGGTATTCGTTGTCATCAAGAAATATGAGCATTACAAGCACAGAAGGCTGTCAAGAAAACACCGCAGAAGACACGTTATTAAAGTGAAGAACGAATAGTGAAGAGTGAAGAATTCTCTTGTTTTTTATGGATTGAAGTTGGGAAAACAAGAGGAAAATGAACATTTTTTGAAGGAAAAGAGAAAAAAGTGCCGAAAAAATTTGGTAATATCAAATAAAAGCATTACCTTTGCACTCGCTTTTGAGATATAAAGCTTTTGGGTAGTTACCAGAGTGGCCAAATGGGGCAGACTGTAAATCTGCTGGCTATGCCTTCGGTGGTTCGAATCCATCACTACCCACTTTTCCCAAAAATAACTCAAAAATTTAAAAGTCCGACTTTCGAAAGAGAGCCGGACTTTTTTCTTTTCATATAAATCCTGAACAAAAGAAGAAGAGTAATTTACTCTCCTTCTATTTGCGTATTTGGCCAATTCACCAGATATAGCATCTCTGTGGCTCGTGTAAATGCGGTATAGAGCCAGTGGATATAATCGGGAGTAAGCATTTCATCCGTCATATAGCCCTGGTCTACATAGACATGCGACCACTGTCCGCCCTGCGCTTTATGACAGGTAACGGCATAGGCAAACTTCACTTGCAGAGCATTGAAATACGGGTCTTGCCGGATTGCCTTCATACGGTCTGCCTTCAGGGGTATGTCCTGATAATCCTCCTCTATCTTATGGAAAAGCTGCTCTTGCTGATCATGGGTCAAAGCAGGAGCCTCGCTCGTCAAGGTATCCAGCAATACCGTAGCCTCCAGTTCATAATTATCATAATCGGGAAATTTCAACAGAAGGGTGGCAAAATGAAAGCCGTAGAGGTCGATGCGACGGCTCACCTTCATCACCTTCGCCCTATCACCATTCGCAAGAAAAGCAGGAATCTCATGACTTGGAACTTCGTTACTTTGAACTGTATGATTAGCTAAAGTATTAAATTTTTCACTCTTCACTTTTCGTTCTTCACTTAATTGCCTTTCCTTTATCTTCTTTCTTTCTTCCTCCATCCAATAATAATTGTTCTTCACAATCATCAGCATGTCGCCACTCTCGAGTTCCTCTTCCCTATCAAGCACCATGTTGCGGATGCCCTGGTTGAAGATGTTGGCGCGCTTGTTGCTACGAGTCACAACAATGGTATCGTCAAGTCCTACATGATGATAGCTGTCGCCAAGCGCCTCGATGAGTTCTGCGCCCGGCATTTCCCTTATATCCGAGAAACCGGAGAAACGGATTTTAGGCAGTTGGGTAATGTCATCGTGGGTAATCATCTGGCGGATACGGGTAGCATTAAAGAGAATACCCGACTGCTGGCTCTGGCGGACTACCTCATTCAAATCGCACTCATAAACCGACAGTCCATATCCCTGGAGCATCGCAGCAGAAAGGGCTGGTGATTCTTCCTCACCAACAGGAGGCAACTGTGCCTTATCGCCAATCAGCAAAAGTCGGTCATTACGTCCCTGATACACAAAATGAATCAGATCATCTAGCAGACAACCGCTGCCAAAGGTGGTTCCGCCCAATCCCAGATTGGCAATCATCGAAGCCTCATCTACCATAAAAAGCGTATCAGTATAGAGATTATCATTGAGATTGAACTGTCCATCCACTCCGGCAAACGCCTTTTCGCGATAGATGCGGCGATGAATGGTATAGGCAGGCATCCCGCTGTTCAGAGAGAAAACCTTAGCCGCCCTACCCGTAGGAGCAAGGAGCATCACCTTCTGGCGAACAGCACGGAGCGTACGGACGATAGCACCCGAAAGCGATGTCTTACCGGTACCCGCACTACCCCGGAGAATCATCACAGCATGAGGATTACTATCCGTCATAAACTGCACGAAAACATCGAGCGCCTGAGCCTGTTCTGGGGTTGGCGGAAAGCCAAATTGCTGTAATATCTGATATTTTAACTCTTCAATGTTCATATTTCGAAAACTTTTAGTATCTTTGCAGAAAATTTACTGCACCTATTTGCTGTGCAAAAGTAATAATACTTTTTGAAATGAGAAAAAGAATAAAGAATAATTATATTTTGGGAGCATGCGTCATTATCATGATGCTACTCTGTATTCTGAGTGTAAGCCAGCCCATCCGCTTCCAGAAAGCCATGGCTAGCAGAGAAGCAGAGGTGAAGGAGAAACTGATGCAGATACGTCAGGCTGAAGAGAAATACAAGGCGAAACATGGCGTATATACAGGCGATTTTCCGACACTGGTAAAAGGCAAGTTCTTACAGGAAGATGCCCAATACATTCCCTATGCCGACGGTAAGAAGTTTACACTTGCTGCCACGGTTATCGTAGGGAAAAGCGGTAAGCAGATTCCAGTGATGGAATGTGGGGCCGGTTATGAAACCTTCCTCGACGGACTCGATGAAGGTTCCATCCAGCAGAAGATAGAGGAGGCCAACTATGCCGGCAACTATCCCGGACTCAAGATAGGCGATTTAACGACAGATAATAACAACGCAGGTAATTGGTAACAGATATGCAAATAAAAGGTAACAACATTCAGCAAGCACGACTCACCATCCGCGTGAGCAGAAACACCCTCAGTTTTTCGGTAGTTGACCGTGAAGCTGAGCATCAGCTCATCTATGAACCTTACACAGTAAAGAGTGGTGTTTCGATGGCAGCCAACTTGCGTCAGGCTTTCAAGGAGAGTACTCTCCTGCAGCGGGGATACCAGAAGGTACGCATATATATCGATTCGCCTATCCTGCTGGTTCCTATCGAAGAATTTCATGAAGAGGACATCGATGTGCTCTATCAGCATGCCTTCAACAGTCATAACAGCGATGCCATTCTCTACAGAGTGCAGCCGGAACTGAATGCGGTAGCGGTATTCCCTATCAACAAGGATTTGAAGATGGTGGTAGAAGACAACTTCAAGGATGTCCGCTTCACACCTATCATGCAACCGATGTGGCACTATCTGCATCATCGCAGTTTCACCGGCATTCACCGCAAGCTCTATGTTTATTTCCACGACAAGAAGCTGGACGTTTTCGGTTTCGAGAAGAACCGTTTCAAATTCTTCAACTCGTTCAATGCCGAGCATGCCAAGGATGCCCTCTATTTCATTCTCTATGTATGGAAGCAGTTAGGATTCAACCAGATGCAGGATGAGTTGCATGTATCAGGCAATGTTCCGGATAAGGATTGGTTCCTCTACAACACGAAACTCTACATCAAGAAGACCTTCATTCTGAATCCTGCCGCCGAATTCAACCGTGCGCCCATCACAGAGATTAAAGGTCTGCCATTCGATTTGATGGCACTGTACCTAAGTAAGTAAAGTGCGTTGACAAAAAGGCGCTAGCCCCACTCAACATTCAACATTTAACATTCAACATTTAATATTCAACATTAAAACAAATGAGAATCATAACAGGACAATATAAGGGACGCCATTTCGACATTCCACGTTCGTTTAAGGCGCGTCCGACAACAGATTTTGCAAAGGAGAACATCTTTAATGTGCTGCAAGGATATATTGATTTCGAAGATACCTCTGCCCTCGACCTCTTTGCCGGTACGGGCAGCATTTCGCTCGAACTGGTATCACGAGGCTGCAGCCGGGTTATCAGCGTAGAGGCCGACCGCGATCATGCCAACTTCATACGCCAATGTTTTCAGAAGTTGGGCGAAGACAAAGATATTCTGATTCGTGGTGATGTATTCCGTTTTCTGAAGACCTGCAAGCAGAAGTTTGACTTTATCTTTGCCGATCCTCCATACGCTCTGAAGGAGTTGCCGCAGATTCCTGACCTCGTTCTGAATGGCGACTATCTCAACGAAGGAGGCATCTTCGTCTTTGAGCATGGCAAAGACTATGATTTTTCCGAGCATCCACGATTTCTGGAACACAGAAGTTACGGAAGCGTAAACTTCTCAATATTCAGATAAAAGCAAATTTTAGGCACGGATTACACGGATTTTTTATGAGATTATAAATTCGGAATATTGAATTTTAGCTCATAACTCCGTGTAATCCGTGTAATCCGTGCCTAAATAAATCCATACTTAAATAAATCCATACTTAAATAAAAATCCGTGCCTAATCACAGCAGCGGCGAGAGTAATCTTACCGTACTCTCGAAAAGACGCTGCCGGAACGGACGTTTTACGAAATAAGATACATCATCTACCAGGATACTCTTTGCCTCATCCCGCAGATAGACAGCCTTCACGCGTTGCGCCATCCCCTCATCAAAGAAGAACGCATTCGCTTCGAAATTATTCTCAAAACTTCGGAAGTCAATATTCGTACTGCCTATCGTACAGAGATTATCATCACTCACCAGCAATTTACTATGATTAAAGCCTGCCGTATAGAGATAAACCTTTACGCCAGCCTCTATCGCCTCTATCACATACGAACGCGATGCCCACTCTACCAGTTTGGCATCAGCATGACGGGGCAACATCAGACGGATATCCACACCCGCCAAAGCTGCTGTTCTCATGGCAAACAATACAGGTTCGGTTGGCAAGAAATAAGGCGTTTCCATATACACATACTTCTGGGCCTGAAGCAGGATGCGGACATAGCCCTGCATGATATCAGGCCAAGGACTGATAGGACTGCTCGTAACTATCTGTACGAGACAATTGTTGTGGATATGCGCACTGACCGGCGGATAATACTGGCGATTGGAAACCAACGTACGGTCTACGAAATACCAGTCTACCAGAAAGGCTCTCTGAATGGCGTAAACGCCACCGCCCTCTATACGGAGATGCGTATCGCGCCAAGCCTGTTTCTTATCACCCTTCACATAGCGCAGAGCTATATTCATGCCGCCGATAAAGCCCACTTTACCATCTATGACACAGAGTTTGCGGTGGTTACGATAGTTTACCTTACTCGTAAAAGCCGGAAAGCGGACTGGCATGAACGAATGTACATCAATGCCTGCATCACGCATACGTTCAAAGAATTCATCCTTCACCTTCCAGCAGCCTACATCATCATAAATCAGTCGCACCTCTACTCCCTGCTCCGCCTTATCAATCAAGGCATCAGCTATCAGATATCCCAAGGCATCGGCTTCGAAGATATAGGTATCGAGATGAATATGATGCTTTGCCTGTCCTATATTATATAATAAGGTAAGGAAGAAATCATAGCCATCAGCATAAATATCCACCTGATTATCTTTAAAAGGCAGCGCCCAACTCTGGTTGGCAAAGAGATTCATCAGCGGTTTATTGCTGTCTGGCAGGTGAAGATTCTCCTGCTCTACGAACTCGAGCATGGAGCGCTTGGTGAGCTGGTCCATGCTGCGGTCGCTGATAAGCCGTTCCTTGCGGGTATTCTGTCCGAAGAAGAAATAGAAGATGATACCCACAAAGGGGATGAAGAAGAAGACCAATATCCATGCCATCGTCTTGGCGGGCTGACGATTGTCCATCAAGACGGTAATGATAGCCGGAACGGTTATCACGACATAAAGCAACAGATATATCCAGTGAAAATAAATCATATAGCATTTCTCCTTTTAAATCTCTAATACTTCATTACAGAGTTCCTCCCCACAGGACAGGAGTTCCGGTTAATTGAAGATATTGTTTGCCTGACTCGCCAAAAGCGTGTTCATCTGCTTGAGTTTCATAAACTCCTGCAGCAGTTCACGATTGGTCGGATTCCTGGCAAACTCCTGCTGTACCTCAATAATACGCTGAGCAATATAATGAGTACGGAAGCTCAAGATGTCTTTAAAGACAAACTGACGGAGCTTATCGGCGTTCATCTTCATCTGCAGACTAGCCGTAGATACCTCCTGGTCACCTGTAGGCAAACCTGCCAACCTGCTGATTTCCGGATTCGGATGATTGGCAAAATAAGTTTCAGCGACAAAATCATCTTCTTTTTCGAGATGCTCCACAGCCTCCTGCATAATCTGATTATATAAATCATTATGAAACTTAAAGCCATCTCCACCCAAATCAAGACTGATATACTGGGCCACAGCTACCTCCACATCATTTCCGTCTACATCCTGTACTGTGATGAGCTGGTCGCCATGATGAATAATCAACTGTACCAGAAGTCCTTCTACTTCCAGAAGTTTATCCAGTGGGGTAACCGCTCTCATCACCGATTGCGCCTGCTGCGCTGCCGCTACAGTCGAATCTTTCAATCCCGCAGCACGTCGCTCGGCCTTTACCTGCTCACTCATACCGTTGCGCACAAAATTATTCAAGGCATTCACGATAATTGCCTCGTTCACGCCCAAACGGTGCGAACAGTCGGTGATATAAGAAGCGCGCGTTATCTGATTCTTGATTTTCGAGATGCTCTCTACAATCGAATTGATAGCCTGGCTTCGCTTTACAGGGTCTGTCACACCGCGCAGCAGAATATCGGTCTTAAACTGTATGAAGTCGGTCTGATTCTCCTGAATATATCTTCTGAATTCCTCTGCCGAATGACTGCGGGCGAAACTGTCAGGGTCATTACCATCAGGGAGGAAGAGCACCTTTACGTTCATCTCTTCTTCGAGCAACATATCGGTACCTCGCAGCGCAGCATGAATACCCGCATTATCGCCGTCATAGAGAAGAACGATATTACTGGTAAAGCGGTGCAGCAATCTGATCTGATGCACGCTCAGCGCTGTACCCGAGTTAGCCACCACATTTTCGATGCCACACTGATGCATCGAGATAACATCGGTGTATCCTTCCACCATGAAGACACAATTCTCCTTGGCTATCGCCTTCTTGGCTTGATAGAGTCCATAGAGTTCGCGCTCCTTATGATAGATAACGCTATCAGGCGAGTTGACATATTTCTGGCTGACGCCCTTGGTTCTGCTGTCGAGAACTCGTCCGCCAAAAGCTACCACCTTGCCGCTCACGCTGAACCAGGGGAAGATGGCTCTGCCCGAGAAACGGTCAAGAATCTTATCCTCACCCGACTTATTGCCGGCTTCGTCCTTATCCACCTTGAAGCAGAGTCCCGTATCAACCAGATATTTCGGATTATAGCCAGCCGCCTTAGCCGCCTCAGCAAGAGCAGTACGCTTAGGGAGCGCAAAACCCAACTGAAATTTTCTGATGATATCATCCCTGAAACCTCTTCCTCGGAAATAAGCCATACCGATAGCGATACCATCCACATCATGCAAGAGAATATCCTGAAAATATTTCGCCGCCCAATCGTTGACGATAAACATGGATTCTCTTTCGCTCTCGCGCTGTTTTTCTTCATTGGTCAGTTCCCGCTCCTGAATTTCTATTTTATATTTCTTGGCGAGCCAGCGAAGAGCATCGGGATAGGTCATCTGTTCCAGTTCCATCAGAAAGTTGATTGCATTACCTCCCTTTCCGCAGGTAAAACAATGACAGATACCTCTTGTTGGAGATACAGAGAAAGATGGATTGGAATCGTTATGAAAAGGACACAAGCCGACATAATTGATGCCACGCTTCTTGAGCGTAACAAATTCAGATACCACCTCTTCTATCTTGGTGGCATCCATAATTTTTGCTATCGTCGGTCTGTCTATCATTATATATATTCTTTTTTCTGTTTTTACTATGCAAAATTACTATTTTTCTTTGAAAACACAAAGAGAAACGGACAGAAAAGTAAAAATGAAACATATTAAAAACTAAAGGTTACATAAAAGAAGGTACATTCGGATAGTTTTGGCTACCTTTGCAACCGGCAAAAACACATTGCTGCCAATCGGAAAATAACAACAAAATAAATAAATATGAAACTAAACAACATCAAGCGAACATTCCTGGCAAGCGCTGCCCTGCTCTCAACAATCAGCATGAGCGCCGCCGACAGATTTGTAGATTTCAAGCAAGGAGACTTGCTGCTGAATGCCAATAACCGGGTAGAAATCTACATGGACACCAACGACTGCAAAGGAGTGAGCTATGCTGCTCATGCCCTGCTGCAAGATATCAAAAGTGTGAGTGGAGCAACAGCCACCCTCACCTCGGATGCCGGTTTTCTGAAAAAAGCCGACACAGCCCGACCAGCTATTCTCGTAGGCACCATCGGCCATTCAGCAGCCATCGACCAACTGGTGAAACAGAAGCGCATCAACGGAAACCTACTGAAGGGCAAACGTGAAAAGTTTATCATCACGCTCATAGATGGTCAGCTCGTCATTGCTGGCAGCGACCGCCGAGGCACCATCTACGGCATCTACGAACTCTCGCAGCAGATGGGCGTATCGCCTTGGTATGACTGGGCAGACGTACCTGTAGAGCATCACGATTCCATTTTCGTAAACAAGGGTATCTATACAGATGGCGAACCTGCCATACGTTATCGCGGCATCTTCCTCAACGACGAGGCACCTTGCCTAACGTCATGGGTAAAGAACACCTACGGCACCGGATATGGCAACCACCGTTTCTATCAGCGCGTCTTCGAACTGGTATTGCGACTGAGAGGTAACATGATGTGGCCTGCCATGTGGGGTTGGGCTTTCTACGCAGATGACCCGGAGAACGAGAAGACGGCAGATGAAATGGGCGTAGTGATGAGTACTTCCCATCATGAGCCGATGGCCCGCAACCACCAGGAATACGCCCGCAACCGAAAGGGATGGGGACCATGGAACTATCAGAAGAACAAGACAAACCTGCAGAAGTTCTTCCGTGAAGGCATTGAGCGAATGAAAGGAACAGAACAGATTGTAACCATCGGAATGCGCGGCGACGGCGATGAAGCGATGAGCGAAGAGGCAGATACGAAGCTGATGACCAACATCATCAACGACCAGCGTAAGATTATCGCTGACGTAACCGGCAGAAAGGCTAGCGAAACCCCACAGGTTTGGGCACTATATAAAGAAGTATTGGATTACTACGACAAGGGCATGAAGGTGCCTGATGACGTAACCCTCCTGCTCTGCGATGACAACTGGGGTAACGTGCGCCGTGTGCCGAATGCCAAGGAACGCAAACACAAAGGCGGTTGGGGATTATACTATCACGTAGATTACGTAGGTGCTCCAAGAAACTCAAAGATGCTCAACGTAACTCCTGTGCAGAATCCTTGGGAGCAGTTGACGCTTGCTTACGAGAATGGCATCGACCGTCTCTGGATTCTCAATGTGGGCGACCTCAAGCCGATGGAATATCCTATCAGCCAATTTATGGACATGGCTTGGAATCCACGTAAATACGATGTAAACAACATCACCCGCCATACCCGCGACTGGTGCGCACAGCAGTTTGGTGAATCGCAGGCCGATGAAGCTGCCCGCATTCTGAACCTCATCTGCAAGTACAACGGCCGCTGCACCCCAGAGATGCTCAACAAGAACACCTACAGTCTGGAAAACGGTGAATGGCAGGAGGTGGTAAACCAGTATCTGCAGCTCGAAGCCGATGCGCTACGCCAGTACAACTGTCTGCCGGCATCCTATCACGATGCCTTTCGCCAGATCATCCTCTTCCCTATCGAGATGATGAGCAATCTGCACCAGATGTACTTTGCCCAGGCACAGAACCATGCCCTCTATAAACAGGGCAATCCGAAGGCGAATGTATGGGCTGATGAATGCGAACGCCTCTTCAAGCGCGATTCACTCATCTGCGACTATTACAACCATAAGATGGCTGGCGGCAAGTGGAACGGAATGATGACCCAGAAGCATATCGGCTATAAGAGTTGGAATGATGATTTCGAGAAAGATACCTGTCCGGAACTCTTCCGGGTAACCTCCAAGGATGGAGTGATTATCAGCGAAAACAACGGCGTGGTAGAAATCGAAGCTCCTTACTATAGCAGCAAGACGGATGCTGCCGAGGCGAAATGGACAGAGATTCCATTCATGGGCAAAAGCGTATCGGCAATGACTCTGATGCCATATACCAAGAGTGTAAAGGGAGCCAGCATCACTTACAAGTTTAAGATGCAAGTTAGCAAAACTTCGGATGGCAAGGCATTTAATGGCAAGCAGAAGATTCGCATTCATGTGATTACCAAATCAACCTTGGATTATCTCAACAAGGGCGGCTTAACCTATGGTGTAAGTTTAGATGGCGCTTCTCCTGTAGAGGTTAACTTCAACAAAGATTTGAACGAGAAGCCGGAGAACATCTACAATATCTATTATCCAACGATAGCCACTCGCATCGTGGACAAGGTGATAGAGCTAGAGCTGCCAGCCTCATCCGATGGCATCCACACCCTCACCCTCACTCCTAACGACCCAGCCATCGTCTTCGAGAAAATCGTGATTGATGGAAGAGAAGGAAAAAAGAGAGTCAAGGTGATTTAAAGGTAGCATATAATAAAAGGTATAGGCACGCACCCACGAAAGGATGCGTGCCTATTCTTTTTACGCAAACTATCACTATCTTCTTATGTTCCATACTTCGTAGCATTCATTTTTACATAAACAATCACAATAGTAACAAATAAATGAAAAAAAAGAGTATTTTTTAAATCTTTTTTGAGAAATATACGTTTATATGAGTAAAGTTAGAAACATAAAAACAAGAAACGAATGAATATAGGCAACCCAAAACTCATAAAACAACTGGAGAGTCTTGTCGACAATCGGCAAGACTGGCTATTCCGTTTTGCCTATATTCGAATCGGGCAACGTGAGGATGCAGAAGATATTGTGCAAGAGGTGCTGCTTGCAGCTTTCAAGAAACTGAAAGAAGGGCAACAAGTGGAAGAGTTGGACCGCTACATCATTCGCTCTGTTAGCAATGCATGCCGAGACTACTTGCGCAAAAATCGTCCGCAAATCATAGCTATCAATGAAGCGGCAAGCATACCTAACAGCAATGGTGACAAACAAATACACGAGGAATTTCTCAGAATATCAAAACTGCTGGAAGATATTCCACAGGAGCAAGCGGAAATCGTAAGAATGAAATGTTACGACAACTTGACGTTCCGAGAGATAGCCGAACTGGAGGAGATACCAGAAGCTACCGTGAAATCTCGCTATCGCTATGCCATCCAACATATCCAACAACGACTCAGAAAGGGAAAAGTATATGAAAGATCAAATGAACATCCATAATGACAAAGGATTTGAGGATATAGAGCAACTGCTCCAACCTCAATGTGATTTCCATGCCTCCTCCCAAACCAAGCAACAAGTAATAGAGAAGGCAAGGAAGAGCTTGGTCAGCCATCGCACCTTGCGTATCTTTCCATGGATTTGCGCAGCATGCGTGGCTGGCATCATCGCTATCATCCTGCAACCACCCAAGGATACCACTTCAGCGTCGGGCAATGCGACAATGGCTGTGAAAAAGGCTACACAGCCGATGCAAAAAGCTATGATGCAAGAAAAGAATTTGACGGCAGAAAAGGAAAATACAGCAGGAAAAGCCATCACAGAAGAGAGCAGAACATACGAGAAGAAAAAGACTTTCGCCAAGCTCAATGCTCCCAAAAGAGAGGCTAAACCTAAAGCTGAGTTTGGAGATGACATGCCAGACACCGAAGAAAAAGGTCCGGTACTCTTCCCTATGTCAACCTTGCCCGAAGAGCATCTTTTCAAAATGCAGACAGCAGAAGCTCAAGCCACTACATGCAATGCCGTGCAAAGTGAGGATGACCGCCAACAAATACGGCGAATCACCGTAAAACTCTAAAGAAAGTATATATAATAAGGTATAAACATTAAAGAACAAAGAACATGAAAAAGTATATCATATATTTATTACTCATGATGTTCTCATCAATGGGAGCACAGGCACAAAAGTCTTATTTCAAAGAGGCTTTGGAGAAATTGGTAAGCAACAAGGCGTTCACCATGAATCAATCAGGAGCAAAAAATGAGGTTGGTGACACAGCACAATGGAGTTGGAAAAAATATCGCTTTAAAACTCTCAAGAAAGACAAGTTTCTCAAGGAACTGGACAGAATCAACAAGGCTTTTCAAAAAGATTGCAATCAGCCTGTAACTGACTTTTACTATATGGTAGATGGAAACAACAACCCACTTAAAACATGGATGAACTTTGACATATCTGTAGGCAACGACCTTATTATGGTTGGAAATTTCTCGGCATATAGCGTCCTTATCAATCGCCAACAGATGGGTCACTCTGGCATGCGCAGAGTCTGTGCCATAGAATGGGGCCATATCATAGAGAATGGTTTGGTTAACGAAAAAGGCTATGAAGGAAACATCTGCATCGTAGAAGGAAAAGCTCCTTTAAACAAGCACCACGTAGCAAATGAAATAAACCAGCAAACATATAAAGCCACACAATATACAGGTGTTCTTACCCCAATAGACACCCAAGAAGAAAAGGCTGCTCCAAAAGAAAAGACCAAAGAAGAAAAAGAAGAAGTGCCTAACGAGCAATTGACCAAGATGCTTAAAGATGCTCAGACCAACCTGAAAGGCAACTTTGAGATTATTGGCAAGCGTGACCCTGAACTTTGGGACCGTGGCTATTTTATCTGTTACAAAGACGAAACAGATATGTATGTAGAACCCATCCTTGTGGCTACCAACGGCACTAACTTCTCATACAAGCACGACCTGAAGGACATTACCATGGGAAGAGTGAGAGCACTGATGAAAGATGGAACCATCTGCTCGGAATGGATAGACATTCCTTTTGTGCCAGGAGAGATAGCAGAGCTAAGCGTACACAATGGTTACTACAGCCTCACAGGATCAAGTTTCTATAAGCAGTGGGTGGAAGAGGAAAGCAAGAACCATGATGGATGGGACGAGCGCAAGTATACGGATTACGCACTCAGCAATATCCATTCTCCTGGCATCATCTGCTATCTGTTCTATCAGCATTTGATAAAAGATTCTTCGAATCAAAAGAAAATATTCAAAGCCCTCCCAACAACTCTACAAGAGAATCATGTGGGTCGCTTTATCAAAAAGCATATGAACAATAAATTATAAAAATCTCAACTTTCAGTCACATTCATTTAATACATATGTGATGTAAGAAAGGACATACTGCATAGAACCCAATGCCACCTCTATCAGTTTTGATGGAGATGGCATTTTTGCTTCAAATTAGCGCATCCCCAATAGAGGTAAATTTCAATGCCGACATGAATGAGAAGCCAGAGAACATCTACAGCATTTACTATCCTACGATAACCACTCGATGAGTAATTTCTATCATTTTTACTCATTCATAAAGAGTAATTCTGAGCAAAAACACTCATTCAGAATGAGCGTTTCTTGAAAAGCGCCTTTTATTCACCTTCTACCTTGCATCCACTGAACCCCATTTCCTGCGCCTTCTCAGGTACGAAGGTGTAATAGATAGTCTCAGCCTCATCACATACCTCCCCTGCGAATTGGCAAGGGTGAGATGAATGGTAACAATGTTGTGACTTATATGATGCAAGGAAACAATTATAACGATGCAAGAAAGCAATTATATCGATTGCGTGACATTTGTCATGTGATTATACGACACTTATCATACGGTCGGATGACAAATGCCGTATAATCACATGACATATACAAATGTTTAAATAAACCTAATAGTTTACACCAAAAGATACAAGTTATCACATTATTATATATATTTGCATCATCTTTCATAGAAGACAAAGAATATAGAAAACAACGAACCATCAAACAACAAGAAATATGGAACTGAAATACGACATTTACATGCTCAACAATGCCCAGGGCACAGGAGAAAAGCGCCAATACATTCGTATCGTGCAGCATGAACCTATGACCGAGAAGCAACTGCAAGAGAAAATCCAGAGCCGCTGCTCACTCACCAAGGGAGATGTGGCTGCGGTGTTGGCAGAGCTTCATGACCTTTTGGTGGAAGAATTCTCCATGGGACGCCGCTTTTATATCCCAGAGATAGGCTACTTCTCCATGTCGGCTAGCCTAGAGATGCCAGAGGAGAATCCAGACAAGAAGATTACGGGCAAGGAAGTACGCATCACCGGCATCAACTTCCGACCAGAAGGTAAGCTAATGGAGGAAGTACAGCGCAACGTCCATTTCGTCCGCTCCCGCTATTCCAACCAATCTACAAAATACTCCGAGGAAAAGCTATTGGCGAAAATCAAGGAGTATCTCCAGGAGAACCGCTATATCACCACTCGCATCCTGCGCATCCTCTTCGGCTTGACTCCTTACATGGCACAGAAGTGGCTCAACCATTTCTGCGAGAAAGGCATCATGGAGAAGGAAGGCACCCAGCATGCTCCTATCTATTTCTTGAAGTGAAGGGAGGAAGAAATTCTATATTTCAATTTAATCATCATTATTATGACAAAGGAAGAGCTGATAGACAGAATCAACGACATCGAATGGGAGGACTTCGAGGCTAAGGAGGCCAAGAGCGAACTCCCTAAGAAAATATGGGAAACCGTAAGTGCATTCGCCAACACTTCCGGCGGATGGATAGTGCTTGGAGTAAAGCAGAATGGCAAGAAGTTTGAAATCTCCGGAGTTGACAATGCAGAGAAGTTGGAACAAGACTTCTTGGGCACCTTGCGTTCCCAAAAGTTCAATGAGCCAGTCGATGCCAAGAGTATGCTCTATCATATAGATGGACATAAGGTTTTGGCATTTCATATCGCCTCATCACCCCACAAGCCTATCTACTATAACAATCCACAGAATACATTCATCCGATTTGGCAGTGGAGACCAACGAGCAACCAATGGTGAGATAACCGCCATGTTTCATAACCAATCATTCGGCATCAAGTCTGAGCAAATACTCTTAGACTCAGACCTCTCCATGCTCAATGAGGATACCATTCGTGACTATCGCAACTACTTCAAGCTCTATAGTCCTCGTCCTAATCTGATAGGCAACGACATCGCCGACTTCTGCAAGCGCATCGGAATTGCCGACAATGAGGGACATCTGAATTATGGTGGCTTGATGTGCTTTGGCAAAGAAGAATGGGTTCGCCGCTATGTCCCTACGTTTTGGATGGACTTGGTGGAGATTCCTGGCAGAAGCGTGAGAGAAGCACGAACTCGCTATACCTATCGCATCCCAGAGCAAGAGAACCTTTGGGAGTATTTCCAGATTATGATTAGGAGACTGCGCCTCATCGTGGATACTCCATTCATGATGAACGACGAGGGATTCAATGTGGAAGATCGCTCGCAGTTTAAGATTTTGCGAGAAGCATTAGTCAATATGCTCTCTCACTTCGATCCATTCAGCACCATTCACTCCTGCATTCATATCTATACCGACAGAGTCGAGTTCTTCAATGCAGGTGGCTATCCTGTGCCTATATCCCAACTGGGCAACCATCTCTATTCCAATCCTCGCAACCCGATTATCGCCAAGATATTCAGACTCGTAAATCTATCAGAAACTATCGGTTATGGTTTCGACATGATGAATGAGTGGAAAGAAATCACAGGCAATGACGTAACTTTCGAGAGTGATATTTGTACCAGCACTGTCACTTTTTGGCTGGATAGTGACAGAGCTAGTAACAGAGCTAGTAACAGAGCTAGTAACAGAGCTAGTAACAGAGCTGAAGAAGATACATACATAGATGCTACAGACAAAGTTGTATCCATTCTCAAATTTTGCAAAGACCCGAAATTCAGAAAAGATATATTCGAGCTACTCGGTGTTACTTATCAATCAAAGAACTTCAAGGCATTCATCGAGCCTCTGTTACTTCATGATTATCTGGAACTTACGGTACCAGACAAGCCGACAAGTCCTAAGCAGCAATACAGAACGACCAAAAAGGGACTTTTGTTCTTGGAGACTGTATAAACAGTAACAGAGCTGGTAACAGAGCTGGTAACAGAGCTGGTAACAGAGCTAGTAACAGAGCTAGTAACAGAGCAATAGTAACTATGTCGGTAACCATGTTGGTAACTATGTCACAAAAAATATAATATACAATGAGCAACTTAACATTATCAATAACAACCATCGGTGATTTACTTCTTCGCCAGAAGATAACGAATGGTGATAAGCCCATAGAAGATGTTAGCCTCAACATCCCTATCTATCAGCGACCATATAAATGGACAGCACGCAATGCCATCCAATTGCTTGATGACATCATCGAAGCGATGAATAGCAACAAAGAAAAGTATAGAGTAGGCACTCTCATCTTGCACCAGCAAAAAGGAGACCGTTATGACATTGTAGATGGGCAGCAACGTACCATCACATTCTCTTTGTTATTAACTGCATTAGGCGAAAAGAATATCAGTTTCTTACAGCAGTCAGTTTACAACAATGAGCATAACAGTCGTAATATTCCAAACAATTATCAGGCTTTGTGTCGCCGCATAGGTAAGAAGTCTGAAGATAAAAATGATGAGCACGAGAAGGAAAAAGAAAGATTGAAAGGGTATATTGAAAATAATTGCGAACTGATTGTTGTAATTACAAAAGATATATCAGAAGCTTTCCAATTCTTCGATTCTCAAAATGCTCGTGGCAAGGCTCTCTATCCTCACGACTTGTTGAAGGCATATCATCTACGAGAGATGGCAGGTGTAAGCGAAGAAGAAACAGAAAAAATTGTCAAAGGATGGGAACAAGTCTCCCAAAGCAACTTGGCTAATCTTTTTGGCAACTATCTCTATCGCATCAAGGAATGGGTAAATGGTAACAAAGCTAATGTACTCAATGAACATAATATTCAAATGTTCAAGGGCATTACTCGTTATGCCAAAACTCCTTATGCCCAGTTCTTCAAGGCAGCATATTGCTATGCCGACATGGTAAATTCATCTGCAATGCCATTTGTATCAGGCATACGTAACATCAACGCTTTCCAATTGAATACACCAATCATTGCAGGTAAGCCTTTTTTCGAATATACCAAACATTACTATAACATCTTGAAAGATATTCAAGACAATAGTAAGTACGAAGGTTTTTACATCAACGACAATGAGATTGTAAAGACTCTCGATAAATATTTCAAGCGAGGAACGGGGAATGGCATAGCACGTTTGCTGTTTGACACATCAGTCTTGCTTTACGTAGATCGGTTCTGCCCTGAAACTTACCCATCCAAGGAAGATTTGGCACAATTTGAGCAATTCGTAGTCTATGCCTTCATTTGGGCTTACTCTCTGAGAGCACAATATAGAAATTTGGGCTGGTTGTCTGCGCAGAATTACATTATGGGCGAAAGCAACAAATTTGGTATCATCAATGGCTTTAACATGTACCAATTAATTGCTCGACAAGATTCCCCAACATCCCTTCTCAGTGCCCTTGCCGACAAATTATGTTCTCTATCAATCGGAGACATATATGACGGTAGAGTACTTGAAAGCAGCAGTACTAGCAAAAATATAGATGCCAAAGATGAGAATGAAATTTCTTGCAATTACCTCTATTTCTTCAAGGAAAATGGATTTTATAAATAATGACAAGCATGAAAGATTTATCACATATTCTGAAAGAATGTTCTGTAAAAGACATCTATTATGTCAATAGTGGAACAGTTATCTACTACAAAATCCCCATCTATCAGCGTAATTACGCCTGGGAACGAGATGAGATTTCTGCATTAATAAAGGATATCTATGACTCCATGGTCATAGACAAGCCTATATACTATATCGGAACACTTGTAACCTTTAAACGTGACGAGAATGTATTCGAGGTTATAGACGGACAACAACGTCTTACTACAATATACATTATCCTCACTGCTATGGGCGAGAAGGTTACCAACAAACTTGCATATTCCTCACGCAAAGCTTCTACTCAAACCATAGAAGTCATGTCTAAGTTTGAGAAAAATAAGGAAGTAAAAGATTCTGATTTTGGGGAGGAATATGACCTTGGCATAAAGAATGGCTATAACTTTGCCAAAGAAGCACTAAAGGAAATAGTAGGTGAAAATCAAGTTGATATGGACAAATTCAAGGAGTATTTTTTGAACCATGTGCATATCATACATTATCGTGTGCCTAAGGATGTTGAGTTGAATCATTATTTTGAAGTAATGAACTCTCGTGGCGAGCAACTTGAAAAGCATGAAATTGTAAAAGCCAAATTGAGTGATCAACTGAAGAATGACAATAAAGCGATGGAAAAGTTCTGCAAAATTTGGGAGGCTTGTAGCGATATGAGTTTCTATATCCAACAAAAGTTACCTAACATGACTGAGATATTCGGTAAAGATATGAGCAACTTCAAGTTGGAGAGATTTGACGATTTTCCTATTGCGCCACAACAATTAGACAACTCCTTTGGGATGAAGACAATAGAAAAACTACTCGATATTCCTGTAAAAAAGGAAAAGGAGGTGAGCGAAATTGACTATAACGATTCGTTCCAACCAATCATTGATTTTCCAAATTTTCTGTTGATTGTTCTCAAAATTACAAGAATGCAAGAGAAAGATTTTAATCCATCAGACTTCACACTCGATGACAAGGAACTTATCAATGAGTTTGACAAAGTCAAGCTCACTCCAGAATTTGTCAAGCAGTTTGCCTATAACCTGCTATTGGCAAAATATTATCTCGACAACTACATGGTGCACCACATAAATGGTGAAGATAAAGCCATTGAGAATCCTTGGAAACTACAATATTACTGCAAGAAGGGCAAGTCTGCCTACATGGCAGATTTGATTGACAATGACAAGTCTAAACAAAGAGAGTTGGTTCATCTTTTATCTATGTTTGAGGTGGCATTTACAGCCAAGCAACGCAAGAACTATCTCTTCTACTGCTTGTTGCACCTATTCCAGGACTGGAATGAAGATAACTATTTGAAGTTCGTGAGAAATTTAGCAGACAAGTACTTCTTCGATGTATATTTGGATGCAAACAAACTGAATGAAAGAAACCAGCCAAAGCCAAATAGTTTCGATGAAACCATCATTCGAAATGGCAAACAGAGTGTTGAATTGGAAAATGTGGATCGTCCCTTCGATGATGTCTATCCCAAAGGTTCAAGCAATATACCTCTCTTTGTATTCAACTATACCGACTATAGATTGTGGAAGAAATACGCAGAAGAATTGCGAGGAAACAGAGCCAAGAAAGGTTCAAAAGCTAGAATTGAATTCTTTACCGCCTTGGGATGCAGCGACTTTGGCCTTGATACATTTGACAATTTCTATTTCTCTCGAACTCGCAAAAGCCTTGAGCATTACTATCCTCAGGCAAAAGCTGGAGAAGATAAGCCTATCACATCAGAAGAGATAAACTGCTTTGGCAATTTTGCCATGATTGGTTCCGATGCCAATAGTTCTGGCTCCAACTGGAATCCTATAGATAAGAAGAATCGTTATCTTGATTCCAAATCAAATCAAGTAAGCGTGGCTTCCTTGAAATTTAGAATCATGCTACAGATGTGTCAAGACAATTATGATGAAGGCATTAAAAATGGTATCAAGCGTGAATTTGGATACGAGTGGAATGCTGAAGATATGCAAAAGCATCAGGAAAAGATGCTATGCATCATCATGCAACCAACGCACTAGAATTACGCAATTTAAATAGGAAGGAAATATGAAACATTCATTAAATAGAGAAGAACTTATTGAGCAGCTAAAGGAATTGGCTGCTCAAGAACTGCCAACGTATCTTGCAAATCACATAGGAGCCATGTGCTATGCACCTTCGATGATAGATAGTTTCTCCGCTACATGTCAACATTGCCATCGCCCATTGGTCTATCAGGCTTTCCGTAACGATGAAGAAAAGCTTAATTCTATCATCAGTGAGATAAAAGATTTGGGATATGATGTTACATTTGAAATTATATGTGGTTCATGCGCCCTAAAGGCGAAGGAAGAGGCAGATATTTTCGATTTACCGTTAACCTCCGAGGATGACATCTACGAAGAAGGAACATATCATTTGTTCTGTTTCAAGGCAAAAAGCGACAAGGACTATCATCAAGCTATAACTGATATGGAATCACTTTATGACTATCAAGCCGTATTGGCATTCTTAAAAGGAGAGTCTTATTTTGAAGATAGTTATGACCGCTACCATAGCATCATGGATGAGCAAGATACTATCAAGAGAATGACAGGAATAGGAATAAAAGAAAATGATAGCAATGAAGAATAGCATACCCATTCTTCCAAAGTCTGTTGCTTTGGAATTGACATATAAATGCAATCACCATTGCTTGTTTTGCTCATGCCCTTGGTATGCGCCTAACTCTTCATATCCATTAGGAAAGGAACTATCCACCACTCAATGGAAATGGATAATAGAAAAACTATATGACTATGGGGTAAAGACTTTCTCTTTGTCTGGCGGAGAAGCATTGCTAAGAGATGATCTTCATGAAATCATCGGACACATCCGAATGATTGGCAACCAAAGGAAGATGAATTATCCAATCATACTCATCTCCAATGGAAAACTCATGAATGAAGAACAACTCAAATTCTTCAAGGAAATGAATGTTCATCTTAGCATGAGCCTTCCTGGCTACCAATCATTTGAAGAGCATACAGGAGTTGCTAATGCAGATTATGTGTTAGAATACTTTTCGAAAGCCAAAGAAATCGGCTTAGAATGCACAGCAAACATTACCGTTACAAAAAAGAACTATTATGAGCTATTTGAGACCATATCGCTTGCCCTCATCAATGGAGCTACAGAAATTCTTCTCAACCGTTTTCTGCCTGGTGGACGTGGTTTGAAATATATGAATGAACTTTGCCTTTCCACAGAGCAAATCAACGGAATGCTTGATACTGCAGAAGAAGTACTAACACTAGCTAATCGCTATGGAAATGTGGGTACAGAAATACCAAAGTGCATCATAGCTTCTGCTAATTCATACAAAAGAATACATGTAGGGTATCTATGCGCTGCGGCAAAAGGATTCTTCGTTATTGATCCAGCAGGACAAATAAGAACCTGCAATCATTCTCCTCACATCGTAGGAAATGTTTTCGAAGAACCTTGGATTAAGGATACTGATTATTGGAACAAATTTGCATTCCGCTCTTATCAGCCTACAGCCTGCAATGGATGTTCATCGGCTAAGAATTGTGATTGTGGATGCAGGGAAGTAACCAACATTCTAGGACTTGGCATCAATGGAATAGAGCCCAACTTAACTCTCAAGAAGCAATAGTTTCTCTATTAACATAGCTTGTTCACATTAATTATCGTTAAATCTACATTTCACAAGCCATTCATTATCAGTAATAGTAACCTCAGGGAAACTGAGTAACCTAATCGTGCCTTCTTGCAAGTTTGGAAATAACTTACTACCCTTTGCACCAGAAAAAGAGAAAAGCTCTCTTTAAGTTACTAATAGAGAGTGTAAACTAAACTGTGTCAAGCTACAATAAAAGTAGTTTAACACAGTTTAGTTTACACTCTCATCCAAGCTGGCACTCAACACCTGTTCGCCATCTTCCTTTTTCTTCTTTAATCTCCAAAAGGTCTTGACATTCTTTGAAGAAGTATTCCAACCATGATTCAGGAAAGAACCCGGCAGAGTCTTGGCAGAATTGCCAATACGTTTTCAAATCACGGATAACCCTACCATAATTGTACAAGTCGGACAAAGGATTCTCCACATCACCCATATAGCGCTACGATTGTTGCCTTCTACCTCAATGCTGTCTTTACCCACTTTCTCTATAATAAGCACCTTTATCTCACCGAAAGCCTTTTTAAGTTCTCCATAGTGCTCTTCTTTCGATGGATTCTCGCATGGTTCTCCAAGATAGTCACTCATTATCTCTGCAAGAGTAACCCACTCACGACTCATGAGTCGCTTGTAGATTGCCCGTGCAAAAATCGCTTTATAACTATCTCCATTAAAAATATTGCTTTTTACTTGACAATAGTTCGTTAATAATTCAATAATGTGCTAAGCAGCTATACGCTGTAAGCACGAGAGATCTTTGAAAATCTTGCTAATTA
>ENA-OZLD01000035-OZLD01000035.1-human-gut-metagenome-genome-assembly--contig:-NODE-35-length-33143-cov-16.161630_pt1 | contig 33143 bp, 27 predicted proteins | sample MGYA00244834_ERZ653780 | MGnify/ENA primary metagenome ERZ653780 (study PRJEB26926, sample SAMN06164474) | human gut metagenome | biome: ENVO:00009003; feature: ENVO:2100002; material: ENVO:00002003...
GAGCAAGAAGTTGGCATTTGATATGATGAGATATTCTTCCATACTGATAAGTTTGTTGCAAAGATAAGCATAATATTTCAAAAGTATGGATGGAGGTAGCGTGTTTTTTGTGAACCTGCGGATTCGTTTTATAAAACACATATTTAACCCATAAAATGCGAGAAAAACAAGTTTTATTTCGAAATTTCATCTGTTTTTTATTCTTTTCTTTCCATTTTAGCGATATTTTTCGTATATTCGCATTCGCAATCGGGAAACCGACAACGCAAAAAATAAAAAATGAATGCAAAAACAAATATCTTATGGCAAAGATTATTGTAAGAAACCAAATGATAAAGACGCTAACCAAGGATGGTGTTGATTACATCTGCATTACCGATATAGCAAGGCAGAAGAATCCCATTGAGCCCAAAGATGTGGTAAAGAATTGGTTGCGTTCCAAAAATACCTTAGAGTACTTGGGACTTTGGGAGCAGTTGAACAACCCTAATTTTAAAGGGGTCGAATTCGACCCCCTTTTGAAAGAAGCGGGCTCGAATGCTTTTACGATGAGTCCGACTCGATGGGTGGAACTAACCAATGCAGTAGGTATCGTATGTAAGAATGGGGCGAATGGAGGCACTTATGCCCAAAGGGATATTGCCTTTAAGTTTGCCAGTTGGGTATCCGTGGAGTTCGAACTGTATTTGATAAAAGAGTTTCAACGCCTGAAGGAAGAAGAGCAAAAGCAGATAGGATGGTCTGCCAAGCGTGAGCTGTCTAAGATAAATTATCGTATTCATACGGATGCAATCAAGGCAAATCTCATCCCAGCTGAGGTGACTCGTGAACAGGCTGCCCTGAAATATGCCGATGAAGCAGATGTCTTGAACATCGCCATGTTCGGAATGACAGCAAGACAATGGCGTGAACAGAATCCCGACAAGAAAGGCAACATTCGTGATTATGCCAGCATCAACGAGCTTATCTGCCTATCGAATATGGAGAACCTCAACGCTGTGTTTATCAACGATGGAATGCCTCAGTCTGAGCGACTGATAAAACTCAATCAGATTGCCATTCAGCAAATGAAGATTCTTGAGGATACAGGAGGTAGAAACCTGTTGCAATAAACGTTTTTAGTTGTTGTGGGAATGAATATAGGTGCAATTACACCTTTTCATCGCCCAAAACAATAATTATACGTTAAAATATCATATCAAATTCTTCATTGCAATTAATTTTTGTTATTTTTGCACTCGCAATTCATTATGTGAAGGACGACTTTTACATTTTGTTTGCAAGTTCACGGATTGTTAAACTAAAAAAAGAGTAAATAAGAAACAGACATTACACAAGAATGAAACGCAAAAGGATTGAGCCATTCCAAGAATTGCCTTTCCTCTATAGAGACTTAAAACGAGGTGGTGAACCTCAATTTTTAACCCAAGCGTTTCCGTTCTATACTTTTAGATATTGAGCTTTAATGCTCTTGTTCTCTTCTTTTTGAATACCGCCAATTTTCAACACACGAGGACAAGAAGGCAGAAGGTTCACGCTCATAAGGCGTGGACTGTTCTGTGCTTGTTGTGTGTGCAGGTCACTTGGCGGTAACCTAAAAAGAAGACAAGCATAAGAACGGTTGCACGCCTTTTTAATGCCATCCCTTCAGCACGATCAAACATGGCGATAAAGGTAACATGGCTAAATAAATGAATCATGAACAAATTATTTTCTTTTTTGGTATTTTTACTTTTGGTTTGTAGCCCATCAAAGATGTCGGCTGGAGACTTTTCGTTTGGTGTAACATCACAAGGACAGAATTTTTGGCTTGCTATTCCTCAGGCTCCTGTTAGAGTGATAAATGAACTTCTTGGTGGTGGTGCGCAAGGTTTCACTTATGAGTGGATTTCTGTAAAAGATAGTCAAGGAAAGATTCACGTTGATAATGGAAATTTCTTTGGCTTCAAAGCAAGAGACCTTTTCAATAACTTTGGATATGGTCTGACATTTGGTTATCAACCCAAATTTTCTATCTTAGGAGTGTTCGTTAATGGTGGTTACAAGTTTAGGCAATTTAGAATGCAACCTGACCGTACGTTAGAAACAACAGAAAAATACAAACTGAACACATGGACCGCTGGAGCAACATTGCGCATCACTCCATTGATAGGTTTGTACAGAGAAGACGGATGGAGTCCTATTATAGAGGTGGGCACCAAATACAATAAGGTTTTCAGTTGTAAAGCTCCTTTTGAAAATGACAAAGATCAGTTCGGCAGTGGCTTTTCTACAACATTTGGTGCAGGAGTCCGCTTTGAATCCATTTCTATAGCTGCGGCATATGAAATGGCAAACTATGATTACTTTAACAGAGATTTTGTTGCTAAAGATGGCACGAAGCCATATTCAGACATAAAATCCAAGAATCATACAATAACATTAAAAATGCAAGTGGAGTTTTAATTAAATTTACGCTAACATGAAAAGACATCGATTAATTTTCATTTTAATAGCAAGTACGCTATGGATGAATTGTTTTGCAGCATGTAAGTCTGGTGCAAAAAAAGTGAATAACGCAAAGGTTGAAACGGTTGTTTGTAATGATTGGATTCATCCTGACAAAGTTGCTTATCAAGAATTGGGGCAGAAACTTACAGACATCTTAATTAATGCCAAGACCATCAATGTATATACACTTGTGCCAAAGGAGAAAATCAACTCTGACGATTATGAGGTTGATGCCAATTTCGTGAGAGATTCATTGTTATGCAAACTCACCAAGGAGCAAGCTACGGTTCTTGCATATAATTTGATTTCAAATGGTGCAAACTACCATAAGGACTCCTCTCTCATTGTAATGTCTCCATACTACCCAATTCTTGAATTTGAGTATGTAAAGAAGAAAGAGACAGCACATGTTATCATTTCTCCAAGTAACTATTCTTGGTCTATAAAATATGATGACAAGATTCTGTTTAGATATAATTATGCAAGTGGAGCTTTCATCAAGCGTTTTTGTGAGTATTTCATAAACAAAGAGAAAGGGACAAAGCGATGAAAATTTTACGTAAGAGTTTTGCAATGTGCATTATATACATTTTATTTGGTGTAACAATAGCAAATGCACAAACAATACATACCATTGTGTTTTGTAATACCATAGACCAAAGTATAGGTCAAAGCATGTCGATAGAATTTCTAAACATGAAAAACCAAGTACGTACTTGGGCAGGACTTATCGACTATGATGAAGACCACCATGAACTGGATGGTCGCAATTGTACACGTGCAAACCTAAAAGCGGTTATAGACGATATGGATGTTGAACCAGATGATGTCATCCTCACATTTTATGGCGGACATGGCTCGCATGCAGAAAATGATTCTGACCCATGGCCACAGTATTGCATGAATAGTGGATTTGAAAATCAAGGAAATTGGGTTCCTATGGCTTCGCTGCAAAAGTGGATTGAGGCAAAACATGCTCGACTTTCTGTTATCATATCAAATTGTTGTAACGTGGTTCAAGGTGCAACAACCAAAAAGCCATTATGGGCTATGGGAGGTGACTACACAAGACTTGATGGACTTAATAGCCAAAATTACAAAAAACTCTTTGCTGCCAAAGGTACGGTAATGGCAACTTCAAGTAAAGTTCCAGAACCTTCTTGGTGTGGAATACCACAAGGTGGTTTATATACATGCGATTTCATTCAAGCTATGAAACTCGTAGGGACTGGATCTGTGTCGCCTGATTGGAATTCTGTCTTAAACAAAGCCTACGAATTGTGCGCAGCTCGTGACATTGTTGACAGTGATGGACAGCACCACAAGCAACATCCATATCAGAAAGTCTATTCACGTGGCGGCACTGTTCCTCCACCAACTCCTCCAACTCCAACACCAAGACCCCGTGTGGACAGTGACCCATTAGGACAAGCTCTTCTTGATATAGTAAACAAAGGCACAGACCAAGCGTCTCGATTGTCTATGATACCTAATATTGTTAGTCGATATTTTGGTAATTATAGCAAGGTAATGACAGTTGGTACGGATATGGAAACTGCTGTTGATTATGAAGACCCAAGGGACTTCTTGCGTAGAATTTGTTTGTCTCCATACATCAAACAGGTGAACATCGTAAATAAAGAAGGAGGAATTCTGACTGTACATGAAGTGAGAACAAGATAAGACTATAAAAATGAGTAAGATAAAAATTGTATTCATACTCTTTTTGACCTTGATATCTTTGAACATCACGGCTCAAGAAGAGTTGACAGAGGCTCAAAAAGTTGAGTTTCAAAATCGAGTCAAGCAAAAAGTTGATGAATTTCAAAGTTCTCTTTCGAATATTGTCAACAATCAGTTAAAGCATGAAATCCGAAAGGAGGAAGTGACAAAATTGCTTAAGCTGTTTATGGGAGAAGGTGGTCCATACGATTACTATGACGAAGAGGCAGATGCAAGAATCCATAGTACAGGCGTAAAAATGCAGACTTCAAGTGTATATAAGACAAATAGTCAATCTCAAAAGTTAAAGAATTATATATATAAGTTGTATAATCCTGACACAAGAAAGTCAACATTGCCATATACAAAGATAGTTATCGAATCTGTTTCTGCGGTAAGGGTTGATAATATAGAAAAAGTTGGAGATCACTATGAATGTGTTGCCTATTTCAGTCAGAAGTTTATTGGCTATAGAGATGGTAAAGTATGGTACTCTGATACTACAAGTAAAAAGATCAGATGTTACATAAGTCATATAGACCTTCCTACAGGCAAAAGAATTTTTGATGCAAAACTCGGTGACATATATGTACTTTCAACTAAAAAGTATTAGAAGATGAAGACACTTATAATGATAGTCCTATTTGCCTGTTCTATACAGGCAATGGGACAAAGTTATATATCAGACCCAACTCTAAAGAAAGATTTTGCAGCACAGGTTAAAAGTGTCGATGAATTTATCGCACGATTTAATGGGAAGGAATCAAAGCCTGGGTTAAATTCAAAATCTAAGAGACGTGACAATATTTTATCCTTGTTTGATTTTAATATGTCACATGGTGGGCTTAACGATGCAGACTTTAAAAATCTGCTATCAAGCTTTACCAAAGAAGTAATTGATTGGAAAGACAGTCTTTCCATTGCCTCAAATGGTACTATTGCAGAAGCTATCTGTTTGTTCAAATACGAAGGCAAAGAAAAAGAAATAACTCTATTGTTGCAACGAGAACAGACGAGCAAGGGTAACCAAAGATGGGCATTGACAGGAGTGAAAGGAATGGGAAGCCTTGGGCTATATAATGACAAAAGAATTACGATTAGTCCAGTTGACCATGAAACTCATTTCATGAGTCTCCAAGACTTCTTTCAATCAAATCACAGTCTGGTTCCATCCATGCGTTCCAAAAACATTGAAATAGACCAAATGTCCTTTCTTTTTGGATTATCTGTGTCGAAAAAAATCAATCTTCTTAATGTGAAGAAGCTATGTTTTTATTTCCTTGATGTGCCAAACTATCTATTCAAAATAGAAGAAATTGGAAGAAAAGGAACTAATAGTGGTTGGCTTATTAGTCATTTGGAAAAAGCTAATGATGAGAAGAAGAAAGAATATATTAATAAACTATTTAATCGCAAGTAAGATGAAACATTTAAAAATGCTTTGTATTATGGCATTGCTCTTGATGCCTTTTTCTGGTAAAGCACAGCATCTATACTATAGAATGGATGTTGCCACTAATAATATCTATACGTTTGCCGCCGCTAATTTGGCAACAGCAGGAATAAATGCTTTAACAGATGAGATGTTGTTTGACAACGCTTATACTTACACATATATACAAAATGTAGATGATAACTCTAATGCCAGGATTAAGACCCCAAACATTTTGGGACTTACTGCAAGAGACGTTTTTGGTGATATAACTGTAGGTGGTAAGTTGGGCTACCAAAGTTTCTTTCCTGGAAGTTTTAACTGGGGCGTCTATGGATCTGCTCATTACAGAGTGAATCAGTACAAAGTGGAGTATGACGACCCGGAGGCGAGTTTCAGAAATAATGTTCAGCGTTTAATGTTGGGAGGAGGCATACTTCTTAATTTGGGAAGTGTCGAGAGCAGTACAAGAATTGTTCTTGAAGCAGGTCTCAGATATGAGATTCCAATTCATTATAAAGGAATAAGCGAGTTAAAACAATCTGAACTGCTAAACAAGGGATTGTCAAGTCACTATGCTTTAAGAATAAATGGTAATGGCTTCTTACAGGGACTAGGCGTGTATGCCGATATTCCACATTATAAAATGTTTAAGAAATCTGGCATACAATATGGTACTCCTGATGTAAAAATGTATTCGTTTGGTATAATGTACACAATAACGCCATGGAAAATAAAAGACATGTATTAAGTTTCAGTACCTTGCTATTTCTGTTACTTATCATAGGACACCAACAAACGAAAGCAGAAATACCAACTCCTGCTTCGGTAAAGTCTTTCTATGATAACATGCAAAAGCTCTCAACGGTTACAGACCCTAATACCGCCTATTACATCAGTAAAGAGATGAATGAATGTTTCTATGGGCTGAATATTAGTGTCAGTGGTATTCCGCTGCCAAATGATTTCAGATTCTTTGATATTGACAAGAAGAATATTTCACACAATGACGAACAGCTAAATTCTGCAACATACATAAATAGACTCAGTGACTACATTTACAAAAGTCGAATTATGAGAGTTAGTTGTTCTATACAGAAAACCGAGTTGGCAGGAGACCAACCTGATTTCCACAAAGGGCGGTTAGCTGTATCGGCTTGCCTTGTATCTACGTATGTTCAAAAGACATACAAACTAAATGGATATGAGAAAACATTCAATGATACTGTCTATACAGATTATTCCAATGGGAAAATTAGTGAAATAAGAAACGGAAATGGAGCGAATGTTGTTAATATCAACTCTCTACGAATAAAGGCTGCCTTAGCTTATCGCTTAGGAAGATATTATGAAGCCTATAAATGTTATGAACAGATTATTTCTATCAGTTCAAAAGATGGGGATGCCCTATATAGAATTGGCTTGATGACATATTATCAACAAGGATGCTATTTCTCCAAGAAATCAGCCGCTCGGAAGAAAGGGCTTGAATACATGGAATTAGCAAGCAGAAATGGAGACTATTCCATTGTAAGCAAAGCAGACAATGTTATTCATAATTGGAAATACCCAAGGATATAAATATCTCAAATATCGGATTTAATCTTTCATTCTTGTACCTACTGCTTCGGCAAGTTGATACAATATGAAAAGATTAAATCCATAATAGCAAATAAAAAGCTATTTTAAATTTTATCAATGTGCAGCGGCTTGCCACTAATGCGGTCTGCCATCTTGAAGCCGAACGGTAAGGGAGAATCCATATAGTTGGTTTCCTCCGTGAAGAGGCAGGTTGCCTGTTCGATGAAGGTATGGAAACTCTCCTCTGACGGAAAATCACCCTCGTTGCCGGGTATCGATGCCCAGAAAAGTGTCGGACAATCCACCGTATTGTGGCGTGGCACACATTCCATGCTTGCCAACTGACTGCCCACATCATTGCGAAGATGCTTCAACTCCTCCATATTCTCGCCCCATGCCAGGACATTGAAATGGGCACGGACTGACTGCAAGCCTTGTGAATGAGCCTCGTTCAGATACTCGTCAATCCATTCCTTGTTGATTGCGTTCTGACGGCTGTACCTTGACAGCGAGTGCATGTTACGTGCGGTCTTCTCGAACTTCAGCAAGGTCTCGTCACTGTTGTCTATGAATACATACTGGTTATAGATATGGTTGCAGGACAACAGCAAACCAACTGGAGCGGCAAAGGAAAGTCGGCAGTCACTTCGGTCAGTTGACAATCGCTCAAAGCGGTTGTCCGTAGATACTTCCGTTGGCAGGTCTTCCGTTTGTGACAAGGTATGCAGACAAAGATGTTTGTTTCCTATACGCATACCACTTGCAGACAATTCCATATCCTCCAAACATTGCACGTTCTCCGTGGAGAGCGAGAGGTACTTGCCTACAAGTCCCGTTGTTCGTTCCGTACCTGTGATTTCCTCATGAGGAACAGGTAACACTGGTGATGCAGGTAAGGACGCTCATTGAAGTGTCGCTCATAGCTTCTTGACAGAAAGCTCATGTCGCTATTCTGCAAGTCTGGCGAATAATTCTCTTTCACGAACCAGTCCTGCTTGTGGACAATGCTGTAGTCGGGCAGCACCTTGATAGCCTTGCACCATGCGGCATGTACCGCCTCATACTCCAGCGAAGTCACCGTGAAGATTTCGGGGAGCGTCACCTCGTAGGCGACCGTGATGTCGCCATCCTTGGAGATGATGCAGCCTTGCTCCACGGCAAGCAACGGGAACTTGCTTTCAAGGGTGCTTGATTTTCTGATATTTCTCATTCTTCTTTCTTTTTCCTAATTTCCGCAATACTATAATTTAAGATTTCTTATAAGAACCTGAGCAACAATAAAATAGTTAAAGAAATATATAAAAGTCAAGTTTGTTGCGTAAAAAACAAGACTTTTATTAACTTTGCCTCGTAAAAAAGGAAATAAACATGGTTAAAACAAGACTGATTTTCGTATTTAACAAAATAAACGGTTATGGTAAAGAAGCATAAAGGACATTATTGTAAGATTTGCGGAGAATACAAGTCGAATGAGTCATTTTCGGGGAAAGGTCATGCCCAACACATTTGTAAGAAGTGCATGAATGATACGAAGAGCGGCAATAAGAAAGTTTTGGACTTGCCTTTCGGGGACAATGAGTTTGAGATAGTCGATGCCGATGAATATATTGCTACTATTTTATATGGCAACAACGAAGAACGAGAGTTCAAGACATTCAAGAAACTCAACCGTGAGCAAAAACTGGTGTTGAAAGCAATAGTGCAAGATGAAGTTACGCTCTATTGGCAAGTTCATCGACAGATACCTGTAAACGACAAGCTAAAGCAACTCAGAAGCTCTGTCAATACTGTAGTATATGAACAGTTGGACTTTGCTATAAAGGATGATACGATGTTCAAAGCCTACATGCAAGAGCAAGTTATCGCTGTCATAAACAAGATATTGCGACAGGAAAAAGAGCAGAATTACCTATAGCGGCTTCATCATTAAATCCCTTGTTCAACAGTAGCAGATTGTGCGACCACGGCAAAAGTGCTACGCTACGTAGCACTTTTGCATCATGCCCAGCGTAACGCTCATAAAATTTCTTCATGTTCCAAAGTTAACGTGGTTAAACATTCCAAGGATGGAGTTGAGAACAACTCTAATTTTAAAGGGGTCGAATTCGACCCTCTTTTTGAAAGAAGTGGGCTCAGTAGTTACCTATTATTATTTCATCTTTAGCCCATTCCCTTTGTTTTCTTTTATTTATGTAAATAATATTCCAGGAAGAGACAGTTAAGAAGAAAACACCCATAAAATGGGGAAAGAAGAGATTGAAAATTTTCCCTTAAGGATATTTATTTTTTGCCTTAAGGGAAAATATATTTTGCCTTAAGGGAAATTAAATCTTCCCTTAAGAGATATTTTCACCATATCTTAATCTGTAAAGTTATTTGCAAGTGCTGATGTTATCTTGGTTTGATGACAAGCTGCTGCAGTTCTCTTTGGGGAAACTGCTACAAAAAAGTAGAAAGTCCCTCATGAAAGTGTGATAGATTTTGCTATCTTATTTCTGTCTAATAACTAGACAGCAGTGTCAAGTATTTAGACAGGTCATCTTATGGCCTTTTTTCTATATGTTCTGATAATCAGTCGCTTATATTTTTGGTATAGCCGTTGCCTTGCTATTTAGCAACAAATAAGAATAGTAACAACATAAAGAATAATAAGACAATGAAAAGACTTGCGTTAGTAGCATCCTTCTGTGGCATTGCCATAACACAGATGATGGCACAGAACATTAATGGTGAACAGATTTCCGACACGATTCTATTTGATAAGTTCTCCAAAGAACTTGGCGAAGTGGTGGTGAAAGCTCATCTTCCTCAATATAAGAAGACCCACGAAGGACTGCTGACCAACGTGGCAGGAACCATGCTTAGCAAGATGGGTACGGCAGAAGATGTATTGAAGCATGTGCCGAGCATCGTGAAGAAGAAAGATGGATATGAGGTGGTCGGCAAGGGTACGCCTATTATATATATCAACGGCAGGAAGATGCAAGACATCAGTGAGTTGGATAACATCAAATCTTCCGACATCAAGAGTGTGGAAGTCATCCAGAATCCAGGAGCTACCTACGATGCTTCGGTAAATGCAGTAATCAAAATCAAGACCATCAAGAAGAAAGGCGAAGGTTTCGGCTTTGATACTCGCTCTGTGTATTGGTACAATAAGCATGACAATACCATCCAACAGATTAACATGAACTATCGCCATAATGGACTGAATCTCTTTGCCACTTATAAGTTCTCTGATGCAACATGGATGCAAAAGGCCACCTACGAACAGACAGTACATGTTGATACGCTTTGGCAACAGCATAACAACAACGAAGTAACAGGTCGCATAGAATCGCACCGTCTTATCAGTGGTTTTAGCTATGATTTCAATGCCAATCATTCCATTGGTGCGAGATACACCTTGACCTCGCCAGGCTATTCTCGCTCAAAAGATTTTTTCGATAGTCAGGTAACTGCCGATGGTAAGTTTTACGACTACATCAAAACCGATGGTCTGACGGTCGACAAGAACAACCCTAGCCATCAATTGAATGCCTACTACAACGGCATTTGGGGCAAGACCACTATTGACCTGAATACCGACCTCTATTTCAGTACAAACAGGGCTTATGCTTATAGCGATGAACAGAGCCAGGAGTACGATTCTCGTAACATCAACTCCAAGAATCGTGTGAGCAATAAGATGGTAGCTACCAAACTCGTAATTACCTCTCCTCTCTTAGGCGGTAATCTCTCCTATGGAGCTGAGTATATCAATACTCATCGTAACGATGACTACGAAGTGAATCGCACCGACCTCCTCGCCAACTCTTATAGCAAGTTGGAGGAGCAGACGGCAAGTCCATTCATCCAATATGCACGCCTCACCCCGATAGGAAACATCACGGCAGGATTGCGATACGAGTATGTAAGATTCAAGTATTATGATGCAGGCATCTATCAGCCCGAGCAGAGTCGCTCCTTCCGCAACCTCTTTCCTACCATCAGCTATGGTGCGAAGATAGGTAAGGTAATGGCACAGTTGAGCTATTCGGTAAAGACCTCTCGTCCTTCATATAGTCAACTGAGCAATAATGTATCTTATATGAATCGATTTACTCGCCAGACAGGTAATCCTTATCTCGACAACGAAACCAATCACAGAGTGGAATTATCGGGTGTATGGAAGTTCATCCAGTTTATGGTCAACTACAGGGACTCTCGCAATGCCATTATCTATTGGGCGGAGCAAATACCTGGGAACGAAGCTATTACCATGATAAGTCGTAAGAACGTGAAGAGCCTCAAGAGCATGACTGCCTACATCAGTGCCGCTCCAAAGATAGGCATTTGGGCGCCGCAAATCAACTTGGGCATGCAGAAACCCTGGTTCACCCTCCATACAGATGTAGCATCTTATCGCTTGAATCGTCCTATCTTCATGGGCAACTTCAACAATGCCTTCTCCTTGCCATGCGGCATCACCCTTAACATGGATTATCGCTATCAGAGCAAGGGTAACACGATGAATGTATATCTTGCCAAAGAGCAGCATGTACTGGATGTCAGCATCAGCAAGTCATTCCTAAAGGATGCCCTTACCTTGGAAATAAAAGGCAACGACCTGCTTTATAAATGTTGGGATGCCGACCTGCTCTATAACCAGAAGATGGAACTCTTGCAAGTGTCTAAGCGAGGTACGAGAGACCTGCAACTCACCCTTCGCTATAAGTTCAATACCACACGTAGCAAGTATAAGGGAACTGGTGCCGGTAATGCAGAGTTGAATCGACTATAAATATCTTTTACAAGATAAAATCTTGTTATATGAGAGAGGCATGGTTTTCGCATAATGGAACCATGCCTCTCTTTTTGCTTTTTATAGTCGGAATATTCCTATTCCGCCAATTCATTATACTTCTTGAACAGATCTGCCACGCATTCGCTCTCCGTCATCTTTACGGGGAAGGCATAGGCTTGCATCACGGCTCGAGCGTTTTGGCGATGCGCCTGAAGGAGTTCCTTCGAATCCTAGATGCCGAAGTGATAGAGAGTACACTTTTCCTATAAGGGAAACAAAAAAGCAGCAAACCGCAAAGGGCTTGCTGCTCAAGATAGGTGTGTTTCCTATTTCTTTTATGGGTTGAGTTTTCTTTATATTCTTATCTCAATGGGTTTATACTTCCTTCAATACAGTTTCCAATCTTCCGATGAAGTCATCCACATTCTCCTTTGTCAATACCAATGGAGGGAGGATACGGAGGATGTTGGTGCCGGCGCAACCGGTGAAGCAGTGCTGCTCGTGGATGAGCTTGCTGCGAACTTCCTTGTGAGGAATATCGAGTACGGCGCCTACCATCAAGCCACGGCCACGAACTTCTGTGATGTGACTGTTGCGCTTCTGCAACTCCTTCAGCTGGGCGATGAGATATTCGCCAACCTCATGCGCATTCTGTACCAGGTTCTCCTTCTCAAATACATCAAGAACTGCGAGAGCGGCAGTACATGCCAGATGGTTGCCACCAAAGGTTGTACCCAACTGACCATATACAGGAGTAAACTCTGGAGAAATCAACACGCCACCCATAGGGAAACCATTGCCGATACCCTTGGCTACGGTGATGAGATCTGGCTTGATGCCCAACCACTGGTGAGCGAAGAACTTACCGCTTCTGCCATAACCGCACTGGATTTCATCGCAAATCAGGAAAGTGCCGTATTTCTTGCAGGCTGCCTGCAAACCCTGTGCAAATTCTGGAGTTACCATGTTGCAACCACCTACGCCCTGAATAGCTTCGATGATACAAGCGCAGACATCGCCCTTGGCGAGTTCCTTCTCCCAAGCCTCCAAATCGTTGATAGGAAGATAGGTTACGTGACCATTATCATTGATAGGAGCGATGATCTTAGGATTATTTGTTACCTCTACGGCAAGAGATGTTCTGCCGTGGAAAGCCTTCTCTATAGAAAGCACGCGGGTTCTTCCGTTGGTGAATGAAGCCAGCTTCAAGGCATTCTCGTTTGCCTCGGCACCAGAGTTGATGAGGAAGAACTGATAATCTTCATAACCGCTTATCTTGCCCAGACGCTCAGCGAGTTTCACCTGCAACTTGTTGATGACAGAGTTGGAATAGAAACCCAGGTTGTTCAACTGGTTGGTGAGCATCTCCACATAGTGAGGATGGCAATGACCGATGCTGATAACGGCATGACCGCCATAGAGGTCGAGGTATTCCTGCCCCTTGTCGTCCCATACCTTGCAGCCCTGTCCTTTTACAATATTAATATCGAAAAGAGGATATACGTCGTAAAGTTTCATGTTAAATCTATGTTTTAAGAAAGACAACTCATAGAGTTATCTTATTACAAACTATTTTTTATGATAGAAGAACGAATGATTTTTCATCCGTTCTTCCGAATTCTTTTATCTAAAATGCTGATGGCTTGAGTTTCAAACCTGCTGTCTGGTCGAGACCAAACATGATGTTCATGTTCTGAACAGCCTGACCTACGGCACCCTTCAGAAGATTGTCGATGCAGGAAGTAATCAGGAGCTTATCGCCATACTTATCCACATGAACCAGGCACTTGTTGGTATTCACCACCTGCTTCAGGTCGATTGCCTTATCCACATAGTGGGTGAACTTGGCATCCTTGTAGAACTCCTTGTAACCTGCTACGATTTCCTCGATTGGCTTGTCGGTCTTCACCACTTCTGTAGCGAAGATGCCACGGGCGAAGTCGCCACGGTAAGGGATGAAGTCGATGGCTGCATCGAGATAACCCTGTGTCTGCTTCAGACTCTCACGAATCTCTGGTACGTGCTGATGGTTGAATGCCTTGTAGATGCTCATGTTGTTGTTGCGCCATGAGAAATGGGTAGTGGCGCCTGGCTTCTGACCTGCGCCGGTGCTGCCTGTAATGGCGTTGACAGATACATCGCTGTTGATGAGGCCCATCTTAGCAGCAGGCAACAAACCAAGTTGAATGCAGGTTGCAAAACAACCTGGGTTTGCCACGTGCTGAGCTACGGCTATTTTTGATTCATTTATTTCTGGAAGACCATATACAAAATCGTGAGCGGCTGGGGTTGGCTGCTGGGTAGCAACCACAGTCTCTGGGGCAAGACGGAAGTCCTGTGCCAGGTCGATAATCTTCACGTTCTCCGGAACATTGTGCTCCTTCAGGAACGCCTCGCTCTTGCCATGACCGAAGCAGAAGAAGATAACATCCACCTGGTCGAAAGGCATCTCGGCGGTAAACTTCAAGTCAGTCTCGCCATACAATCCCTCGTGAACCTCAGCCACCAGGTTGCCGGCGTTACTCTCGCTATTGGCGAATACAATCTCTGCCTCAGGATGGTTGATAAGGAGGCGAATCAGCTCACCTCCCGTATAACCAGCTGCTCCTAAAATACCTACTTTTACCATATTATCTTTCCTCGTTAGGGTGCATACCATAATAAACACGGAGTGGGGTAGAGCTTACCTTGATGAAGCCCTTCGCATCCTCGGCTGTCCAACCATGCTGCATCTCGCCATACTCACCGAGCTTAGACTTGGTCAAATCGTCTGGTGAATCGACACCAACAGTCTGGAAGCTAAATGGACGAAGCTTCAGAATAGCAGTACCGTTTACGTTACGCTGAGAAGATGTCAGCATTGCTTCGATATCCGGCATTACTGGCTCCAGGTACTGGCTCTCGTGGAGGAACATTCCGTACCAGTTGCCTACCTGATCCTTCCAATACTGCTGCCACTTGCTCAATGTGCTCTTCTCCAACAGGCGGTGAGCCTCGATGATGAGCTTAGGAGCTGCAGCCTCGAAAGCTACACGACCCTTGATGCCGATGATGGTATCACCCACGTTGCAGTCGCGACCGATGGCATAAGAAGCACCAATCTCCTCAATCTTCTGGATGGCAGCAATCTTATCATCAAACTTCTCGCCGTTGACAGCCACGATCTCACCCTTCTCGAAGGTAATCTTCAGTTCGGCCTCTTCTTCCTTGGCAGTAACGTGCTTCAGATAAGCCTCCTCAGGGAGACCCTGGGTTGGGTCGAGAATCTCACCACCGCAGATACTGGTTCCCCAGATACCTACGTTATAAGAATACTTCAACTTGGTGAAGTCTGCAAAGAAGCCGTGCTCGTTCAGGTAGTCAACCTCCTCCTTACGAGAAAGCGCCTTATCACGAGTCAATGTGATGATCTCTACACCAGGAGCCATAACCAGGAAGGTCATGTCGAAACGAATCTGATCGTTGCCGGCACCTGTACTTCCGTGAGCGATGGCGTCAGCACCAATCTCCTTGGCGTAACGAGCGATGGCGATAGCCTGGAAGATACGCTCAGAAGATACTGAAATAGGGTAGCAGTTGTTGCGGAGCACATTACCGAAAATCATGTATTTCAATGATTTCTCGTAATATTCGTGGGTAACGTCGAGAGTGACGTATGCCTTGGCGCCCAACTTATATGCGTTCTCCTCGTTGGTCTTCAACTGCTCGGCAGAGAAACCACCTGTGTTAGCGCATGCTGCATAAACATCCCAGCCATCCTGGGTCAACTTCATTACTGTGTATGATGTATCGAGACCGCCGCTGAAAGCGACTACAACTTTTTTATTTGCCATTTTATTTTATGTTTAATATGGATGAATAATATTTAGATGGCATTCTTGCCAACACCTTAAATTATATGTAAGGATTTAAATTTCTGCAGATGGACCGTCAATCTTGCGGATTCTCTCAATCACTTCCTGAGGAAGCTTGATAGGCAGATGTTCTTCTGGGTCGAAGAGCATGGCGGTGCAGATGCAGTATTTGCGGTTGGTACGATGGAGGACATCCACGTTGATGCAACCCTCGCAACCACGCCAGAAAGACTCGTCATCGGTCAGGTCGGCGAAGGTAACAGGAAGATAACCCAGCTGGGTGTTCATCTTCATGACTGCCGAACCGGATGTCAAAGAGAAAATCTTGGCATGAGGCCATCGCTGTCGGGCAAGCGTAAAGGTAAGGTTCTTGATGCGTTTAGCCAGTCCCATACCACGGAAGTCTGGGTGAACGATCAAACCTGATGTGGTAACATAGTGCTTGTTGCCCCATGTTTCGATGTAGCTGAAACCTGCGAACTTTTCGCCCTGGAGAGCGATGACCGCCTTGGCTTCGCGCATTTTGGTGGCAACATACTCTGGTGAACGCTTGGCGATACCAGAACCACGCTTCTTTGCAGCTTCTGCAATTGTAGTCAGAATGGTGTCGATGTACTTGATGTGACTTTCGTCAGCCACCATTACTTTAACTTCTTCCATTTTCTCTTTATATTTTGAATGTTCTTATTTGTAATCTGTTGTTTTAATACCTGTCAACCATCAATTAATATCTATGATTGAGTTCCGGAATCACTTCCGACAAGATGTCGATGATTTCCTCTTCTGTAGTACCCTTCTTCTTGACCAGGAAGATGGTGTCATCTCCTGCGATGGTTCCAAGGATTTGAGGAATATCGCTGTTGTCGATGTTGTAGGCGATACTGCTCGCATATCCCGGACGTGTCTTGATAACTACCATGTTGCCTGAGAATTTGATGGATTGAAATCCAGTACTCAGTCCCATCTTGCTGATGGACATAGGGTGAGTGACACGTTTGTAGAGTGCATCATTGGGTAAGACGTATGCGTATTTTCCGCTGGATGAAGCAGCCTTGGCTACCTTGAGCAGCTTGAGGTCGCGGCTCAATGTGGCTTGCGTTATCTCAAATCCTTCTTTGTGCAAAGCTTGCAAGAGTTGTTCCTGCGAACTTAGCTCTTGGCTAGAGATAAGCATCTTTAATGCTTCTAATCTGTTGTTCTTTACTTTCATACGCTGTATTTTTATTCGTTTGTGGTTGCAAAATTACAATAAATATATGAAAACACCAAAAGAATATGTATAAAATTTACATATTTACGATAAATTGTTGTAGAACGATAGGAATATGCAGGAAATATGCAGTATAAATATGCGTATTGTGTGTCTGGGATACAGTGTCGAATAGCTTTGGCTTGTTTTCTGGTATTTCCTTTGGCATTATATATACGTTTGAAATCATTATAAAAGTGGGTTGCAGGAATAAAAGAAGTTTTTTTTGTTGATTCTTGCATCTTTTTTACTTAAAAACTTGCATTTATTGTTTTTTTTGTTTATTTTTGCAGCAACTAATCTTTAAGCCAATGAATAAATTAACGCTACACTTATTGATTTTACTAACCATACCCTGTATTCTCTATGGTCGTAACTTCAATGTGATGGATTTCGGTGCTCGAGGTAACGGAATCAGTGATGACGCAATCGCCATTCAGAAAGCTGTGGATGCTTGTACGAATGCCGGAGGGGGAGATGTGGTCTTTTCCGCCAATCATACATTCCTTTCAGGCCCCGTACAGTTGAAATCGAATGTGAACATCGTTCTGGAAACCAATTCCGTCTGGAAAGCCAATCCCGATGAGAGTATCTATCATCTCAGCGCCTTCGGTAAGAATGAGGGTGAGGGTATGATGTGGATATGGGCGAAGGATGTGGAGAATCTTTCGTTCTCTGGGCATGGTACGATTCATGGCAATGGTATCAAGTTTATGGGGGCTGAACTTTTTGATAGTTACGAGCTCAAACCGGTCACTACTTTCGATCCCCGTCCGCATGTGCTTACCCTGATGGGAGTCAGGAATCTCAATATCCGTGATATTACGATACGGGAAGGTGCTTACTGGACGGTGCATCTCATCGGTTGCGATGGAGCTGTGATTGACGGCATCAATCTGCTCAACAATCTCAAGATCCGTAATGGTGATGGTATTGATATCGATCATAGCAAGAATGTGCGCATTGCCAACTGTCATATCACCAGTGGCGATGATGCTATCTGCCTGAAAAACCGCCGTGAGTTTGAAGAGTATGGTTCTTGCCACGATATCGTTGTAACGAATTGTGTGATGGAGAGCCGCAGCTGTACTGTGAAGATTGGCAGCGAGAATATGGATTCCATCTATAATGTGGTTATCGACAATTGCGTGATCAAGGGTAGCAACCGTGGTCTCGGTATTCAGAACCGTGATGAGGGAACCGTGAGCAATGTGGTTTTCTCTAACATCATTCTGGATTGCCAGCTGTGGAGCGATGTATGGTGGGGCAAGGCAGAACCTATTTACGTTACTTCTTACCCTCGTGCCAATGGAAATCACAAGGATGCCAACTGGCGATTCCCTAAAGGTCAGACGGTAGGAAGATGTGGCGAGGTGAGCCATATCTACTTCAATCATATTTATGCCACTTCAGAAAACGGATGCTTTATCGGCGGAGATACTCCGGATAAGGTAAACAATATCTATCTCAGCAATGTACATCTCAACTTGAAGAAACTGACAGGCTATGATGGTGGCGTATATGACAAGCGTCCATGTCGTGGTGAGGGCTTTATATATAATAAGGTATATGGAGTCTATGTGGAGAATGCCAGGGATGTAGAGATTGATGATCTGAGAGTGCAGGTTGGACCGAAAGTAAACTATGGAGGAAAAATTTTCGGTATAGATGACTAGAAAAACAATCTTTTAATGGAATTGAAACTAAAATCTTAAACAGGTGTAATAAGGTAGTACTACCTTTGCATCCGATTATTTATAACAAAATCTAATAAGTTATGCAAATAGTACAAAAGACAAATGGAAGAAGCATGAAAAGAGTATTGCTTTCTTCCGCCCTTCTGCTGGTGAGTACACTCACATTTGCACAAAGTAAGGTTAGCGGTACCGTAAAAGATGCCAATGGCGAACCTCTCATAGGCGTAAGTGTCATGGAGGTGGGTACTAACAATGGTGCGGTTACCGATATAAATGGTAACTACACCTTGAATGTGAAGCCAGGAGCGAAGCTGAAGCTCTCTTACATTGGATTTACGTCAAAGACCATTAAGGCAAGTGGCAATAGTCAGATTGTGTTGGATGAAGATAACACTGCCCTCAACGAGGTGGTTGTGGTAGGTTATGGTACGATGCGTCGTAAGGATGTAACTTCTTCTATCACAACAGTGAATGCTAAGGATTTGAACAAGGGTGTTTATACAGACCCTGCCCAGATGCTTCAGGGTAAGGTGCCAGGATTGGTGGTAACTTCTTCTGGCGACCCTAGTGGTTCTACCAGCATGACTCTTCGTGGTGCTTCCTCTCTTCGAACCGGAGAGGCTATGCAGCCTTATTATGTGATAGATGGTATCCCGGGAGTGGATATTTCAATGGTGGCTCCTGACGATATCGAGAGCATTGATGTCCTCCGTGATGCCTCTGCTACAGCTATCTATGGTTCCAAGGCAGCTAATGGTGTGATTATGATTACCACCAAGAAAGGCAAGAACAATCAGGAGCGTGTGAACGTATCCTACTCGGGTTATGTAGGTTTCGACCATATTTCCAAGACTTTGGATATGGCTTCTGCCGATGATATTCGGGGCTATGTAAAGGCTAACAATTTGGATTATGCTTATGACTATGGAGCTTCTACCGATTGGCAGAAGGAGGTACTTCGTACAGGTATCAGCCATAACCACAACCTTTCCATCAATGGTGGCAGCAAGAAGACTACCTATATGACTTCCCTGAATTATAACAATCGTGAGGGTATCATCAAGGGAACTGATATGCATCGTATCAATTTCCGCTCTTTGGTAAGTTCTAAGGTTTTGAAAGACCATTTAGACCTTTCTGCAGGCTTGAATGCCATGTATGGTAAGCACGAGGGAGTGCCTATGAACAATGAGGGCGGCTCCGTACTGGATGCAATGAACTATTTTAACCCTACAACTCCTGTTAGAAATGAGGATGGCTCTTGGAGTAAGGGTGATGGCTCTAAAAACTATAACCCGCTATCCCTCATTGCAGAGGATTCTTCTGAGTTCGAGTGGAAACGTATGCAGTTTATCGCAAAGGCTACGGCTAATATTGTCAAGGGTTTGACTTGGAATGTCAACTATCAGTATAGCAATAAGCAGCGTACCTATAGTGCATACGATTCTCATAACACCCAGCTCAATGGTATCAGCGATTATCAGGGACGTGCCAACCGTAGCACATATCAAGGACATGACCAGACTTTCGAGACATACATCAACTATGATGCTACTTTCAATAAGGTACATAAGTTGGGCTTGATGGCAGGTTACTCTTGGGAGGAGCGTGTTAACAATGACGGCTTTGGACTGACCGTTCATAATTTCTTCGATGATAAATTGGGTTGGAATCAGTTGAAGTATGCTGGTACCATTGATGGCATGACTGCTGTGGAGAGCGGTACGAAGGAGACTGTCCGTAATATCTCTTTCTATGGTCGTCTGTCTTATTCATACAATAGCCGTTATATGTTGCAGGCTACCATTCGTCGCGATGGATCATCTGTGTTTGGTGATGGTCATCAGTGGGGATATTTCCCATCCGTATCAGGAGCATGGAATGTCACTGAAGAGAAATTCATGGATGGCTTGAAGGATGCCTTGAAACTGTCTAACCTGAAGCTTCGTGTGGGTTATGGTGTAAGTGGTAATGCTCTGGGATTTGGTGCATATACTGCTGTAGCTACCTATGGCGCGAATGGTTCTGTATCTACCATCAATGGTAAGAATTATGCTACATTGGTGGCTACCAAGTTAGCTAATCCGGATTTGAAGTGGGAGAAAACCAGTATGTTGAACATTGGTTTGGATTATGCCTTCTTCGATGGTCGTATCAATGGTTCTATCGAGTATTACGACAAGAATACCAAGGATCTGATCTGGAATTATCCAGTATCTTCTTTCGTTTATCCTTATAGTACTATCGTAGCCAATGTGGGTGAAATCAGCAATCGTGGTATTGAGTTCTCTATCAATGCAATTCCTGTACGGAATCAGAATTTTACATGGACAACAACTCTGAACCTTTCTCATAATAAGAATAAGGTAAAGAAGTTGACTAATGAGAAGTATAGTACAGCAACCTTTACTCAGGGTGATCCTATGGTGGCTGGCGTGTCTGCCTATGGTTATACACAGCAGATTATGGAAGGTCAGCCTTTGGGTACGTTCTTCACCTACGAGTTTGCTGGTTACGACGAGGATGGTATTTCTGTCTATTATGAGCATGATAAGGCTACAGGTGAGCGCAATGGTAAGACTACTAAGTCGCCAGCATTTGAAGACCGTACAATCACGGGTTGCGCACAGCCAAAGTTGAATGTGGGATGGAACAATAGTTTCAGTTATAAGAACTGGAGTGCTTCCTTCTTCTTTACTGGTGTGTTTGGCAATAAGATTTATAATGGCCTCCGAGCTCACTATACTGCACCAGACTTCTTTGCTGGTGGCAAGAATGTATTGAAGGAGTTTATTACCGACCGTCCGGCAACTGATACCAGTTCTAACATTCCATCAGATAAGTTCATAGAGAATGGCTCTTATGTTCGCTTGCAGAACTTGTCCTTGGGTTATACTTTCCGCAATTTGGACGGATGGTTGAACAGCCTTCAGTTGTATGTTAATGCCAATAATGTCTTCACGATTACAAGCTACAAGGGATTGGATCCAGAGGTTAATCTTGGTGGAATCGACCCTGGTGTAGATTATCGTTGGAGTAATTATCCACATACTCGTACGATTATGGTGGGTGCTAAAATCAATTTCTAACAACATTTAAATACGCTTAGAATATGAAACTAAATATAAAGACTTTGTTCGCGGCTGGTTTGGCTACCTTGGCTGTGAGTTGTACAGACTTGGATGTACCGGTAGATTCTCAATATACGAAATATCCTGGTACGGAGGAGGCTATTGTTTCCAAGATGGCGGGTATCTATTTTCAGATGAGAGAGTGCTTTGGTCGCCGTTATATGGAGGCACAGGCACTGTCAAGTGATGAGTTTACGGCTTTGTCGTATAGTGGAAACTGGCTGGATACTTATGCATACGCCAATACGTCTTTGCATAATTTTACAGATGAGTGCGCTACCATTGACTGGATGAATGTATTGGGTGAGGGTGTTGTGAAAGCCAATGAGGTTATCGATTCTGATGCTGATCCTAAGTATGTGGCTGCAGCTCGTGCCGTCCGTGCTTACTTCACTTATCTGGAAATGGACAACTTTGGTGATGCTCCTATCGTAGATAAGGTCTATTGCGAGAAGAATGGGGTGGATATTACTGCCCGCCAGCCTCGCGCAGATGTTGCCAAGTGGATAGAGAGTGAACTTCTGGCTGTAGCAGATCAACTTCCAGAGGAAACTACCGGAGAGAACTATGGCAAGCCGAATAAGTATATGGCATACGGTCTTTTGGCTCGCTTGTATATCAACTGGCCTGTTTATACAGCAGCTTCCGTTGATCAATATGATGCAGCCAATTACAGCAATGAAAAGTTGAATGCCTGTGTAGAGGCTTGTGATAAGATCATCAATGCAGGTAAGTTTGCCCTGGGACCTGCAGCTTATCGCTTCAAGTTTGCTCCTAATAATACCGAGTTGGTGGAGAAGGGAGAAATTAAGGACTTCATCTATGTAATGCCTTACCATACATTGGATGCCACAGGTATGCAGTATGGTCGTTCACATTCTTATAAGGATATCAAAAAGTTGGCTCCTAGTTATTATGGCACAGCCATGTCTAACTCTGGTGGTGCGTATATAACTGTAACTCCTGAGGCTGCTGCTCGCTTCAATCTGGAAGGTGATGAGCGTAATACGATGGTGCTTCAGGGTACAGTACATGTATATGACCCGGAGACACTCCTGCCTACCGACCAGATTTGTAAGGATCGCAATGGTAATCCATTGGTGTTGGAAACAAACATTAAGTTAGTGAAGCAGAGCTCTGAGCTTGATGTTGGAGACAATGTGGAAGGATGGCGCCAAGGTGCTCGTTCTGTGAAATGGTTTGTAAGCAATGAGGACTTTAAAAATGGTCGTAATCAGTCTAACGACATACCTCTGATTCGTTATGCCGACATATTGATGATGAAGGCTGAGGCAATTGCACGTGGTGCATCGGCAACTGGTGGAGATACTTCTCTTAGTCTTTTCAATCAGATTCGTTCATACGTTCATGCACCGGAGCTTGATCATGCTCCATCTTTGGATGAAATTTATGAGGAGCGTGGTCGTGAGTTCTTTGATGAGAACCTTCGTCGTATGGATATGATTCGCTTTGGTCATTTCGAGGATGAGTATTGCTTCCACAAGAAAGGCTTCGAAAATGCGAATTTTGACAAGACTCATCGTATCTTCCCATTGCATAAGGGAAATCAGTTGGATACAAATCCTAAGTGGAAACAGAATCCTGGATATTAATCGGTTGAATGATGATAAAGGGGGAGTGGTGGATTCTGCCACTCCCTTTTTTCTAATTGTTAGATGAAGTTTGTTTCATTTTGATGAAACTGTTTGATTATGAGAAGAAATCTATTGTTGTTATTACTGTGGTTGGCAGGCTTGCTAGCTGTAGATGCTCAAACATTGAGCCGTAAAGAGGTCGAGACCTACGTGATTAATCAATATGGAAAAAGATGGAAAGACATTGCGCTTTATCTTGGCGAAAAAGATACGTTGGACAAGGACAATGCTTTGACGTTTGAGAAAACAATCTCGGTGCGAGGTAAGAGTAAAAATGAACTCTTTGTCGATTTGAATTATTGGTTTCTGAAAACCTTTAGCAATGCTAGTTCATCGATAGAGATGGCAGACAAGGAATTAGGGGTTATCATGGCAAAGGGTTATTTGCCTGGCATTGCTTATCACTCGGGTGGTTATTCCTCTTATTGTGTCAATATTCGCCCTCTTGTGCGTTGCGACATCAAAGATGAACAGGTCAAACTGACGATTGTCGTTCCAAATTATGAGGTGACGAAAGTTGATGATGGTATTTGGAGTGCCATGCTGGATGAGGATTTCGACAAGCATCCCCCATATACTGTGAACGAAACATGGTCGCTGAATGTTTGTTTCCCTTTTGCGAAGAAAGATGGAACCAAGAAAACTTCCAGCAAGGCATTGGTGATGAGTCATGGATATGTGGAGGTCTTGATGAATCGCATTCAAATGGCGTTATAGCAGCGCCAAAATGTGATAAATTTGAAGATTTTAGCGCATTTATTAATTAAAACGTATGAAGAGAAGCGTATTCTTAGTTATATTTTTTGCCTTTGGCTTCTTGATGACAATGGCGCAAGATTTTTCCCGATACGTTGATCCACGTATCGGAAGTGAGGGATTGGGTAGAACTTTCCCCGGACCTTGTATGCCATACGGTATGGCGAAGCCGGGACCGGATGCCGTGTCTATGCCGAATGCGGGATGGGCGCCGATGCCTGAGCCTCTCAAAGGATTCTCGCAGATGCATGTCAGTGGAACGGGAGGTGGACAGAAGTATGGCAATATCCTGATTCAGCCTTTCTTGGATGCAGGGGAAATCATCCAGAAACGGGTGGATGAGAAGATTGACCTGGGATATTATGCCTGTACTTTTGAGAATGGAATCCGAACGGAGATTACCGCCTCAGAACGTTGTGCCTTCTATCGATTGGATTATGGCAGAAAACAGAAGGGAAAACTCCTGATAGATGTGGCTACCTTCCTGGGTATAGATACGATTCCAGATAAGCGCGAAACTCAGCAGTATGTGGATTCGTATGTTACTTGTGATGGGAAATATGCCGTCTCAGGATGGAGTACTGTAAGGGGTGGCTGGAACAATGGAGGCCCTTATACCGTTTATTTCTATTTGCAGAGCGATACGCCTTTATCTAATAGCGATGTCCCTTTAGCTAATGGCGAAGCGCCTCTATATAATAAGGTGAAGGAATCAAAGACAAGATTGGATGTTGCCTTCTCGAAAAGTACCGTCAATCTGAAGATTGGTATTTCGCATATCAGTATTGCCCAGGCAAGGAAGAATATCCCTGCCTGCGGCTTCGATGCCCAGTTGAAGAATGTGCGGAAAACCTGGAACGGAAAGTTGGGAAAGATAGAAATCTCAGGCACCGACAAGCAGAAGCGGATGTTTTATACAGCTCTTTATCATACGATGCTGATGCCTGTGGATAAGTCGGGTGAAAACCCTCATTTCTCCGCTACGCCTTATTATGATGATTACTATGCCATCTGGGATACTTACCGTACTTCCATGCCTTTGCTTACCTTGATTGAGGAACCGCAGCAGCGTGATATGGTCAATTCCCTGCTCAATATCTACAAGCATGACGGTTATATGCCTGATGCTAGAAGTGGCAACTGGAACGGCAGAACGCAGGGTGGCAGCAATGCGGATATAGTCATAGCCGATGCCTTCGCGAAAGGAATGAAGGGTATCGATTATGAACTGGCGCTGAAGGCGATGATCAAGGATGCCGAAGTGCCACCAACGGATGATGATGGCTTTGTGGGCAGTGTGCCTGAGGAAAAACATGGCAGAGGTGGATTGATGGAATATAATACGCTGGGCTATGTTCCGTATGGAATAGACCGTGCCGGCAATCGTACCGTGGAGTATAGCTATGATGACTGGTGTATTGCCCAGGTGGCAAAAGGACTGGGTTTTCCGGAACTCTACGAAAAGTATATGAAGCGTTCGCATAACTGGCGCAACCTCTGGCGTTCTGATTATGAATGGCAGGGGATGAAGGGATTTATCATGCCGAGAAATGCGGATGGCAGATGGCTCGACTCTGTGCCTTGGGGCAAGTCGAAGGTCTATCATCCTGTGATTCCTTATTATCCGGATACCAAGGTGGCGCCCTGGTATCTTCCATGGTGGTCAACCTTCTTCTACGAGGCTTTGTCGGCTGAGTATAGTCTCAGTATTCCGCACGATGTTCCGGGACTGATTGAGGCTTGTGGAGGAAAGGACGCTTTCATCCGACGATTGGACACCTTCTTCGCCAATGGCCATTTCAATGTGGCGAATGAACCGAGCTTCATGACTCCTTACCTGTATCATTGGGTGGGGCGCCCAGACTTGAGCGTTCAGCGAATCCAGCAGATCGTGAACGATAACTATGAAGATTCTCCTGGCGGTTTGCCGGGTAATGATGATGGGGGTGCGATGTCATCCTGGCTCGTATTCAATATGCTGGGATTCTATCCGATAGCCGGTCAGAATCTCTATATCATTGGTTCGCCCATGATTCCTGAATACACCATCCATCTATCAAATGGTAAGGACCTGAAGGTGGTGAGAGAAGGAGAGCTGTGGAAGCAGATGTTCATAACTCACGATGTGTTGATAAATGGTGGAAAACTTGTTCTTCCTGATTTTAAAACAGAGGAAAAGGGTGTTGATAAAACGCAGAAACTGCTGATAATGAAAGAAAAAGAGAAATCCACAGCTTTTGCACAGCCTGTGGATAAGTATTTGATAACTATTCCAACGCAGTATGTGGCCCGCTTCATTCTCAACCGACAGTACCGTAACTGGGAGGTAGGAGTAGATTCAACGAGTATGGCTGATACGCTTATACTGAAATGTAATCAATCTCTCTATCTGATTCCTCGCAAGGTGGTGGATGAGGCTGATGGTTTCTGTTGGGATAGTCCACAGAAAGGCAGGAATCTCTATGTATGCGATATGAGTTCCAACAGGGGTATGCGTGACGGCACCTTCCTGTTTATCTCCCGAAAGGCGCTGCGCCAGCTTCAGGCAAACGGATCCTTTGTCTATAACGGGATTTTATGGCGGAAAATATCAGCAGATGAAAAGAGCATTACCGTCAAGGCAGAACAGGATGGAACTATGATGCAGATTGCTGTGGACCTCGGTCTCCCTTGGGTGCTGCGTATGGATGGAAATCCTTTAGGTATTGATTGGAGGTTGGAAAAACAATAAATGGGAGTATTCTCCGTTTCATTATTATATGAATAGAAAAGTATCATTATTATATATCTCTTTGGCTTGCGTGCTTTCGCTGCAGGCTCAGACCCGCCAGCAGATGGGGGGCGTCTATTATGCTTATCCGGAAGGACCTTCTGCCAAGACAGGAACTTTTGGTAAGGCTACTTATATGATGTCTGATTCTCTGAGTGTTCCTCAGGGATACGCACCCTTTTATATCAGCCATTACGGTCGCCATGGTTCCCGTTGGATGCCGAAGGATGACCGGTATGTCTGGATCTGCAAGCATTTTGAAGATGAGAGTAATCTCACTCCGCTTGGCTTACAGGTGAAGGGAATGCTGCAGCGTGTATGGGAGAATGCCAAGGGTAATGGTGGAAAACTGAGCAAGCTGGGTGCTCTTCAGCATCAGGGCATCGCTCATCGTATGTTTGAGCGTTATCCGCAGATCTTTGCTGCGGGCAATGCGGTAAAGGCTCGTTCCAGTGTGGTGGATCGATGCGCCAAGAGTATGCAGGCTTTTACTTCGGAGTTGCATACCCTCCAGTCAGGCTTGAATCTGGATGTCAAGACCGATTCTGCCGATATGGCTTGGATAGCGTATGTCTCTCCCGAAGTGAAGGCTTTGGAGAACCGTACCCATGTGCAGGCTCAGGTTTCACCTCGCCGTTTCCTTCTTCAGTTGTTTAAGGATGTCTCTAAGGTGGATGAACCCCTGAAGCTGATGACCGAGATGCATACGGTGGTTTCTTCTATTCAGGATGTAGGCTTGAATTTCTCTTCTTATCCACGGGATATAGAAGATGACTTGAATGCACTTTTCACCGATGATGAGTTCCGTGCCATCTATGAAGCCAATAACCTTCGGATGACCATCAACAATGGTACCGTGGCGACGAATGAGGATATTCCTGCCCGTAGTGCTATCTCCTTATGGCAGAATATCGAGGCGGAGGCAGATCGGGCTTTGCGTTCTGTCAAGTCATCGGCTACGCTTCGCTTTGGTCATGATACTGCCCTTTACCGTCTTCTGTCTCTTCTCTTTGATGTAAATGTTCCTCCGGCAGGAGCACGTGAAGAGGCTAGTCTGGTGGTTTTGGGAGATGAAATGGAAAAGATGGATCGCATAGTTCCGATGGCTGCCAATCTCCAGATGATATTCTATAAGAATGCGAAGGATAGCGTGCTGGTGAAGTTCATGCTCAATGAGCGGGATATCATGCTTTCTCCCGTAGGTCAGGTAATCTATGGTACGCATTACTATTCCTGGAATGCCTGGAAGCAGGAAATGCATGAGCGGATCCATCGGTTGGAACATATCCGCCAGCTCAATGCCATCAATACGATGGTGGGTACGGCACAGGCAAATACCCAGACTGCGGGCATGTTCGGAAAGGGTAGTGAGGAACATGGACAAACCATCCCTGCAGTTCTCGTTCCGAATGGTCAGAACTTCTGGACTCCTCAGACGCAGGATACAGAACAGAAATGTATCGCACCTTATTATTATAAGGATACTCATCTGCAGGGCTTCCGCTGCAGCCACTGGCTGGTGGGCGGATGTACGCAGGATTATGGTTCTTTCACGGTGGCTGCGCTTGGTGGAAAGCTCCGTCTGCAGCCAGAACAGAGAGCTACGGCATTCAGCCATGAAGATGAAGTCTCTCATCCTCACTACTATGCTGTTCGTCTGAAGGATGAACATCTGAAGGCAGAGATGACAGCCTTGAGTCATACCTCCTTCCTCCGTGTTACTCCGGAACAGGATGAGCTGGTTCATCTTGTCATCAATCCGAACAGCGATGAGGGACAGGGATACATCGAGATTGATACCATCAATCATATAGTTTATGGTTATAATCCGGTGCATCGCATCTATCAGGGATGGGGAAAACCGGCAGGTTTCTCCGGACATTTCGTCTTGGCTTACGATGAGAAGGACCTGGTGGATTACGGCGTTTTCGAGGGAGACCGAAAGATGGTAAGAGGTTTGAAGGTGCAGGGTAAACCACGCATTGGCGCCTGGCTCACCTTCCGTGGCAGATCGGGTAAGGCGATGGAGTGGATGTCGGGTACATCCTTTACGTCCCGCGACAATGCAGTGGAGAATCTCAATGCAGAAAACTATATGTATGGCGGATTGGATTTCAACAGCATGATGGAGTATGCTGCCGGAATCTGGTGTGACCGGCTTCATACCATTGATGTGGAAAGCAAGGATGCTGGCAAGGTCAACCAGTTTTATGGTGCTCTCTACCGTGCATCCTTCCTCCCTCATGAAATGAGTGATGTGAATGGCGATTATCCGGAGTTTTCTACAGGTACCGTGAAGATGGGCAATGCTACCCTGAGTTCCAAGGGCTATGCCGTTCCTGCCTATTCTTATCTCCGCAAATATGGCGATTTCTCCATGTGGGACATCTATCGTGCAGAGTTGCCGCTCTATAGTCTCATCACTCCGAAGATGTCGGGCGAGATGATGCAGTCTCTGGTTCAGATGTACAAGGAGGGTGGCTGGATGCCTATCTTCCCATGCTGGAACAGTTATACGGCAGCGATGATTGGAGATCATTCGGGTGCGGCTCTTGCCGATGCGTATGTCAAGGGCATTCGCAATTTTGATGCAGCCAAGGCTTACGAGGGTATGCGTCTCAACGCTTTCTCTACTCCTTATCTGGCGAAGGATTATCGGGATGGAAAGGGGCGCCGTGCCATCCGGTCGTATATGGATAATGGCTATATTCCGTTGGAGGATATGGTGGAGGAAGCCTTTCATACCAACGAGCAGACTTCCCGTACCCTGGAATATGCCTATGATGATTATGCCGTGGCACAGATGGCGAAGGCTCTGCATGATTCCTGTCAGGATGCCGCTCTGCGCCAGAAGTATCTGGAGGATTACAATGATCTGATGCGCCGTTCCGAAAACTGGCGCAATGTCATCAATTCTGCTACGGGATGGGCGGATGGCAGATACGAGAACGGAAAGTGGGAGAATAATGAAGACCTGGTGCACCGCAAGAGTTACATCACCGAGGGTGCTACCTGTCATTATACCTGGTATGTTCCGCAGAACCCGGAAGGGCTGTTTGAGGTAATCAGAAACAGTAAACCGATGGATAAGCAGGAAAAGCAGATAGAAAAGATGGAAAGGAAGATGGAGAAGAAGGGTGAAACTCCAGTTCGCAACGAGAAGGTGATAGCCCGACTGGACAAGATGTTTGATAACGGATGGTATTGGCATGGTAATGAACCTTGTCATCAGGTAGCCTATCTTTACGACGCTGCTGGGGCTCCGGAAAAAACGCAGGAGCGGGTGCATCATATTCTCCAGACCGAATATAATGATACGCCGGGCGGATTGTCGGGAAATGATGATGCAGGACAGATGTCGGCATGGTATGTGTTCTCGTCTATCGGATTCTATCCTGTATGTCCGGGTACACCTTATTATTATATAGGTACTCCAAGCTTTGACAAGGTTACTCTGAATCTGGAAAACGGCAGGAAGTTCATTCTTTCTGCTGATCGCCAGCACATGGATGATTATCTCATCCAGTCGGTAACCCTCAATGGGAAGCCTTTGGGTGATTATCGCCTCTCTCATCAGCAGATATTGACTGGTGGAGAATTGCATTTCCAGATGAAATAACCCATTTTGCCGGACCTATTATACTGAACTGATAAATGATAAGTAACTTATGGATGCAATAACTGGATTCGTTTATGGCATGAGCATGATGTTTTTTTCCATGATGGCATGGATGTTCTGGCGCAAGGGCAGTGACAGGCTCTTTCGCCTTATCATGATCTTGATGCTGATAGTAGATGCACAGTGCCTGAAGGATATTCTATCCTTCTATTTCACAGGCTTCGACAATGAGGAAAACTGGTTCCTCATATCGGCAGCCGATATGTTTATCATACCATTCTACAGCTTTGTGCTGATGGAATTGGTGAAGCCGGGATGGACTACCTGGCGTAAGGCGGTGATGCTGGAATTGCCGTTTGTGTTGCTTCCAGCCATTTATTGTGTGACGGGCAACGATATCTATTTCTACATCCTTACGGTGTGGGGAGCTGTTTATGGTCTTACCACTTTCGTCGTGATGTTCTTCCTCATCAGGCGCTACCATCGCCAGCTGAAGGAGCGGTTTTCTTATCAGGAGAACATCAATCTCAACTGGCTTCTGGCTATCCTGAGCAGTTGTTTCCTGATATTGATTATCTGGACGATGAGCTGCTTTGTCATCAATGTAGATTTTGATGATCTCTACATGGTGTTGTCTTTGGCTATATGGATGTTTATATGCTATTTTGTCTATAGGCATGAGTCGGTTATTGATGAATTGACAGATTCTGATGCCGGACCTATTGGTGATGGCCTGGACGATGGAAATGTGGCTCAAGGACTGGCGGCGACAGTGCGGCAGCTTTTCGAAGAGGAGAAGATCTATCTCAATCCTAAGCTTAAGCTGTCGGATGTGGCGCGTATGGTAGGTACGAATCGTACTTATCTGAGCCGCTTTTTTCGCAGGGCTTTTGTCGCTGCACACGAATGTTCGCCTAATGAATATCGTGCGCAAATGTAAGTATAAGCTAATCAGGAGAATTGATGCAATGACTCTTCAGAATTTACGCAATGACTCCTTGAAGAATCGGGGTGTGGGGGAAGATTTTGTTCTTTTGAACCTATGTTTTTACCCAATGACACCCGAGGTTTCGGGAAAAGTTGTATCTTTGTGGCAGAATTTTCTAGATTAGGTTTACTTATCATTTGCTTTTGATGAACACAAATCAAAAAAGGTTGGCTACCCCGAAGAGGGCAGGCCAACCTTTCTTTTGTTTATGATGATCTTAAAACTCTTTTTTTGCGTTTTAAGTGATGCTTCTCTTATTCCTTGTTACTTCCGAAAATACGCAGCAGGTAGAGGAAGAGGTTGATGAAGTCGAGATACAATGTCAAGGCTCCGATGAGAGCTAGCTTCTGAGCACCCTCGCTCATATCGTACTGAGTCTGGAGCATCATCTTGATCTTCTGGCTGTCCCAGGCTGTCAGACCTACGAAGATGGCTACACCCGCATAGCTCAAGATGTATTCAAATCCGGAACTCTTCAGGAACATATTGACTACGGTGGCGATAATCAGACCAATCAGGGCCATAAAGAGAATCTTGCCGAGAGAGGTGAGATCCTTCTTGGTGGTGTATCCGTAGAAGGCCATCGCTCCGAATGTGCCGGCGGTGATGAAGAAGACTTTGGCAATGCTGGTCATTGTATATACTGCAAATACCGAAGATAGCATCGCTCCATTCAGTACTGAGTAGATGATGAAGAGCAGAGTGGCGGTACTCAGCGACAGGCGGTTCAAGGCACCGGTGATGATGAATACCAAAGCGAGTTCTGCAATGATAAGACCGAAAAGCAGACCGCGGCTTGTCATCAGAGTCATCAATAGGGTAGGACTGCTGGCAACACCGTAAGCAGTAACACCAGTAATGACGAGTGCCAATGTCATCCAAGTATAAACCTTGCGCATCAGTGCGGAGAATACACCGCTTAATCCACGCTCTTTCTCGTTGACAGCGAAGCCGTTGCTTGACTGTCCGTTCTGACTATTTATCAGATTGTACATTTCTTTTTCTGTCATAATTCTAATTTCTAATTTAGTTGATCTTTTATTGTTTCTTGATGGCAAAGCTGATTATGCCACAATATAACGGGTGCAAAGATAATGCCATTTCTTGAATCTGCCATTATATCTGCTCATTATTAACATTTATTCCGTAATTTTACGGAGCCTTATTCCTCTTATTGCCTGGTTATGACAAGATATTGCCCCTTGCCAGGGCAACTTTGTGCCATTGCCAGGCAAGAAACGATACGTCGGGAGAAAGAATACCTCAGGACTATCACTTCGGTTCGACCACTCCTCTCAGCCTATAATCAGAGGCGATTTGCTCGTAAATATCCTACTTTTGCTTTTACTCTTCACTCTTCACAAAACAGGCTGAAACCCCGATAAACACTGGGGGTGTGGGAGGTGAAGAGTG
>ENA-OZLD01000039-OZLD01000039.1-human-gut-metagenome-genome-assembly--contig:-NODE-39-length-31720-cov-10.642571_pt1 | contig 31720 bp, 45 predicted proteins | sample MGYA00244834_ERZ653780 | MGnify/ENA primary metagenome ERZ653780 (study PRJEB26926, sample SAMN06164474) | human gut metagenome | biome: ENVO:00009003; feature: ENVO:2100002; material: ENVO:00002003...
GCGTCAGGTGTGTATAAGAGACAGCAATTATACAACAATTAAGCTTGACACGAGGAAAAATTTTTGTTATAATTGTAGTAGAAATTCACAGAGGAAAGAGGTGAGAATATATTAAATTAGATTATTCATTAACTAACCCTGAAGATAGAAAAGCTTTGGTTGAATAGATACTTCTTGAGACCCCTAATCCCTCAGAAAAGTATCTTGAAATTTTAGCGGATTATTTAATATCTTGCATGGAAAAACAAGAACGTAAATAGAAAAAAATATTAACTGAAAATCGTCTTACTACCGTAAACAAAAGAGAGTGCTCATTTGAGGGCTTGGCTCAACAATTTGAGAATGGAGAAGATGGTATCTACAACATTATGACAGAAGATAAGAATATTATTTTCCAACCCAAAGTCTCCATCACTCAAGAAGACATAGATGAAATCCCGTTTTTGCGGCAGTTGCGTGAGGCAATTTCTCTTTGGGAACAAAAATTAAAAGTAGCTACTGGGCGAGATGCATATATCATAAAGCATACACTTATTGACCTCCGCAAAGATCAATATATTATAAAGAATGCATATCGTCGTCCTATAGTAATGTAGAAAATTACTCCAAGTCATAATATCACCCGTCTTGAGGATAATACATCTATTTTCGATGATGATGGTTATCCTATTGCGGACGGTATTACGCTGCTCGACCCCAAAGTATGTTCAGCAATTCTTTGTAACTATTCAAGACTCAAATAGGATAGTTATGAGGATTTCGAGGGCGATACTTGGTATCTAATATATGACTTTGAAAATACCTGTGATGAAGCTTTAAAAGATTTTCCCGCTTATCAAAAAATAGTTGAATATAAAATTGATGGCAAAACCAATGCGGAAATATAGGCCGCTCTTTAGCTAGAATTTGGAATTTGTCATACCGCAGAATATATTTCTAATTTATGGCGTAGTAAAATTCCTAAAATGATTGCGGCGACCGCTGAAGACTCCTACCTCCAGTGGTATTACACTACATAGGCCCGCGGCACTTACAAGCGTTGTTCCCAGTGTAAAGAAGTAAAATTGGCGCATGGTAAATACTTTAGCCGCAATAAAACCAGCAAAGATGGTTTCTATAGTATCTGTAAAGTATGCCGCAGTAAAAGAAGTAAGGAGAAGAAAAATGGCAATATTACCAGAACAAATTGAAGAAAAGAAAAAATATTATTGCGATAAATGTAAAAAGACTATGAGCGGCGAAAACTTTTATACCTCTAATAATTTAGAGAAATATCCCAATGATGGTAAATTAAATCTCTGTAAAAAGTGCGCCACTATGCATGTAGATAACTGGGACCCTAATACATTCCTCTGGTTACTTGAAGAACTTGATGTTCCTTGGATTCCTGATGCATGGAATAAATTAATGCTTACTTGGACAAAAGATCCCACGAAAATTAATGGCACTTCAATTCTTGGGCGTTATCTTGCTAAGATGCGATTAAGTCCAAATACTTAGTATCGCTGGAAAGATAATGAGCTTATCCAAGAAAAGCAAAAAAATAAATTGCGTGAGACCATGTAGGCTCAAGGATATAGTGATGACCAGATTGCGGAAGTCCTTAAATCTCAATCCTACATAATTCCTGATTCTATGCGGCCGGCCGATGATGCGCTCCCCGTAGTGGACCAATTTGGCATCGTATAGATCACGCCCGAGGAATCTTCAACCAATACCATGAAGAGCACTTTACCAGTTGCTGCCGCTCCTGATGAATTAGGGTTAACCGACGATGATGTTGTTTATTTACGTATGAAGTGGGGCAATGGGTATAAACCAGAAGATTGGGTCTGGTTAGAGCGTCTTTATAACGACATGTGTGATTCCTATGATGTCTAGACTGCGGGTCATAAAGACACTCTTATATTAGTCTGTAAGACGTCGCTTAAATGCAACCAACTCGTAGATTTGGGAGACATTGAAGGATATTAGAAAATGTCTCGAGTCTACAATGATTTGATGAAGAGTGGTAAGTTTACTGCCGCTCAGAATAAAGAAGAACAGGGCGAATCCGTAGATAGTATATCTGAAATAGTAGCACTCTGTGAGAAAGACGGTTTTATTCCCCGTTTTTATCAAGATTCACCAAATGACAAAGTGGATCGCACAATATAGGATATGCAGATCTATACACGCAATCTCGTTGAAACTGAGCATGATCTTGGTGATTTACTTGAAACTGCGGCAAAACAAGTCGCAAAAGATCGTGAAAACGAAGCTAATGTATCAGCTGAGGCTGCGGGAGAAGAAGATCGCTTAGAGAAAGAGCTATTTGATACTCCCTCTGATGAAAAATACTATACAGCATCAGATGAAGCAGATTTCCAAGATTTTGAAGAAGATTTAGAAGAACAAGATAATTTAATAATGCGGCGACTCTTGCAAGAGGAGGAAGAATAACATGGCATTAGCCGACTTATTGGCTGTCCCCTCCAGCCGCCGTAAAATCGGCATTTCAGAAGAACGAATCAATGCTATAAAGCCGATTCTTCGATAGTATATAGCATACTGGCGCGACTACCCTGATATGTTTGTAGATTTTTTACAGACTGGCGGTGATCCAGACCATCCACGTTAGCTTGTATTCTACTTTTATCAGAGAGTATTTTTACGCACCAGCATGCGCTATAAATATGTATATATGGTCTTCCCTCGCGGATATAGTAAGTCATTTCTTTCAATCTTAGTATTGATGTGCCGATGTATTTTATATCCGCGATGCAAACTTTTTATAACATCAGGTGGTAAACAATAGGCCGCCGGTATCGCAAAGGAAAAAGTCGAGGAAATTTGTAATCTCGTACCTGCTTTCCGCAGAGAGCTTGATATGAGGCCTGGCCGCACTCGACACTCAAAAGATTACTGTATTTATATGTTTAAAAATGGTAGTTTCTTTGATAATATTGCGGCGCGTGAAAGTAGCCGTGGTAAACGACGTCATGGAGGATTGGTTGAGGAATGCGTCGGTGTTGATGGTGATATTCTGCAGAGTGTCATTATCCCGACCATGAACGTCGCCCGAATGTGTATGGATGGTACAACGCAGGTCGATGAACCGCTGAATCAATCGCAAATATATGTCACTACCGCAGGTTGGAAGAGCACATATGCGTATTAGAAACTAATTCAAATTCTCGTTTGGATGATTACTGAACCCGAGAAAGCCATTGTGTTAGGTGGTACTTGGAGAATTCCGGTTCTTATGGGATTACAAAATAAATCTTTCTTGACTGACCAGGAGAGAGATGGAACTTTCAATGAAGCGGCCTTTGACCGAGAATATGAGAGCATTTGGTCTGGGACTGCGGAAGGTGCTTTTTTCAATGGAGAAGCTTTTGACCGCAGCCGTAGGTTACAAAAACCGGAATACGAATTTTCTGGTCGTTCAAGTGGATTAAGTTATTATGTTATATCAGTAGACGTTGGTAGAAGAGGGTAGCCAAGTAACATGCCCTCGTTAAACTCTTTTAACTGCTGGAAAGTCCCTTTACTTTGGGATAATCAGCAGCCAAGACTTAAAAATTTTTTAGCTTTTTGGGCAAGGTGGATTATAACAATACCCTTATTTTCCAAGAAACTATAGAGTATATAAGTACGGTTCAACGACCATCCCTTTTATGGGAGTACATCACAAGCTTCTGGTGATGGAAACGGAGAGCGCTTTTTGCGAAGATATGGTCTCATCTTGCGGGCAACCGTAAGCAGCTGCGGCGGGTTGATTCGTGGCGGAATCGACCGAAGATATATGGTGACAGTGTGGCGACCGTTATAAAGGTTATACCCCAGGTCGTGGGCACAGCTATCAAGTCTCTTGTTAACATATATACTTATGAAGATATGCATTTTGAAGAACAAGCAATACGACTGAAAAAACTATTTTATAAATATAAAGCAAAACGTATAATAATTGATGCCAACGGTATAGGAGCGGGCTTAGTGGATTATATGGTTAAGCCTTAGAATGATCCTATAACAGGTGATGTATATCCGGATTTTGGCGTCTATGGAGGTACTTTTGAATCTTGGGATGAAGAATACCGTAAGTATCGTACAGAGAATACTGAAGGCGATGCTATGTATCTTATCAAAGCGAATGCCCCTATTAATACAGAGGCCCATTCAATAACTTAGAACTGGCTTAATGCTAATAAGTTACAATTTTTAATTGATGAGCGCACAGCAAAACAGAAATTGCTTGGAACTGCTAAGGGATAGGCAATGTCTCCCGAAGATAGAAAAGTTTATCTATTACCGTACACTTTAACAGGAGTGCTTCGTGAAGAGATGCTCAATCTTCGTGAAGAAAATGAGGGCATTAATATTATACTTAAATAGGCCAGTAAGAAAATCCATAAGGATAAATTTTCCGCTTTAGAGTATGGTTTATATTATATTAAACAAGAAGAAGACAAAGGCCAAAAGAGAAAGAAAAAATTTAATGCCAAAGAATGGGCAAAATTATACAATTAATAAAAAGAATGAAAGGAGGGGCTTATAGTGTTAGCAAGTCGTGGAGAAATTAAAATACATGAAATCTTAGCAAAGAGTGATTTGATATTTAAAGAAGAATATATTATTCCTGGATTGTGTAGTTCCAATGGTAAACCTTTGCGCTTTGATTTTGCCGTATTTGATGATTCAGGAGAATTAGCCTTTTTAATTGAATATCAAGGGAAATAGCATTATGAGCCTTCCTCCAAATTTGGAGGTAAGAGGGGTTTCTATCAGCAACAATATAACGATAAAAAGAAAAAGCGTTATTGTATTTTACATAACATTCCCCTAGTAGAAATCCCTTATTGGGAGGAGTGTCTAGTCAACTATGATTATATCATGGAAAAAGCTGGATATTGTTAAGGGGGGTAATTTATGGATGAAATAAAAGATCGCCAAGAGCAAATCCACGACAAAGGTTTTAATATGTCTGCGGCGGCCGGCTTAAACGCGGAAGGACGTCTGGACTATTCGAAAATTAGAGTGGGACCAAAGACGCTTGATGATGCGGTTTTAACATTAGGAGCGCTCCCAAAGAGTAATAAAATGTATGCTCGCAAAGATTAGGTTGTTATGGCTCTTGCTAGGAATGATATTCCTAAACTTAGAGAAATATCATAGTGGTATTATAATATGAGCGGCGTATATAGCGTAGCTTGTAATTATTTGGCTAATTTATATCGTTATGATTGGTATATAGTGCCAGAAGTTTATGATAATGATGTTGCCGAAGAGAAAGTAATTAAGAATTTTAAAACTACACTTAATTATTTAGATAATTCACATATTAAAAAAATGAGTAGCGATATTGCGCTTGATGTTATCAGAGAAGGCGCTTATTACGGTTATATAGTGCGACTTAACTCAAGAATGATGTTATAGAAGTTACCAATAAAATATTGCCGTTCTAGATATATGGTGGGTAATAACCCCGCTGTTGAGTTTGATATGCGCTTTTTCGATGATGCATTTCCTGATGATAATTATCGGCAGCGCATTCTCCGTTTATTCCCAGCAGAGTTCCAAAAAGGATATTCCTTATATCGTTAGAGGAAATTACAACCTGATTTTGCAGGAGATATTTGCGGTTATTGGTATCTTTTAGATGTAGAAAATACCGTTAAATTTAGCTTTAACAATGGAGATAAACCACTTCTTGCGAACGCGATTCCCGCAATAATTGATCTTGATGCCGCGCAAGACCTAGACCGCCGCAAACAGATGCAATAGTTATTAAAAATTATTATTCAGAAACTTCCTTTAGATAAAAATGGAGATTTAGTCTTTGATATAGATGAAGCTACTGATATACATAATAATGCGGTTGAAATGTTAAAACGTGCGATAGGCGTCGATGTAATGACTACTTTTGCGGATGTTGCGTCTATTGATATGTCTGATAACGCAACTGTAAACTCTACTGACGCTTTATAGAGAGTCGAACGAACTGTTTACAACTCTTTGGGTATATCGTAGAATTTATTCAACACTGAAGGTAGCGTGGCTCTAGAAAAGTCGATTCTTAATGACGAGAGCTCTATGCGGCCACTACTATTGCAATTTCACATATTTTTTGATAGAATAACGCAGGAACTTAATTCTAAGAATAGAAAAAAATATAACTTTAGATTATATATGCTAGAAACTACGCAATATAATTATAAAGAAATGTCTAAGCTTTATAAAGAATAGACGTAGATTGGTTTTTCAAAGATGTTGCCATAGATTGCTCTGGGGCATTCACAAAGCGCCATTTTAAATACTGCCGTATTTGAAAATGAGGTGCTTCATCTTACTCAGATTATGATTCCGCCTCTAATGAGTTCTACTTTAAGTAGCGAAGATGTTTTGGGCATAAAAAATCAAGATAATACCTCTAAAAATCAAGATATTACAGAGGGTACTACATCTGCTGGTGGTCGTCCGAAAAAATCAGATGATGAAAAAAGCGATAAGACTCTCGCTAATGAAGAATCTCAGAAATAAAAGGAGGATATGGAATGCACACAAGTGTAAAACTTGAAACCCCTTGCGAATTTATTAACATAACGCCAATTAATCCTCTTATTTCTAAATGCCAAATAAAAGTGTGTTATGTTGGAGAGGACCCAAACCGTAACGGTAGCATTATTACAAAAGAGGTTGCTACTGAGATGGCTAATAGTCTTCCGGGTTCTCCCATAGTCGGAAAGTATGTTGATTATAAAGAAGACTTTGAAGAACATAATCGCATAATTAGTCTAAAAGATGGCGAATGGGTGGTTACAGATGATACTCGCCCATATGGCTTTGTTGATTTAAATGCTAAAGTTTGGTTTTAGAAGTTTTTAGACGATGGTGTTAATGAACGCGAATATCTCGTAACTGAGGGATATTTATGGACAGGATAGTATCCAGAATGCTAGAGGGTTATTGAAAAAGGTAATAATCAATCTATGGAACTTTCTGAACAAAATTTGGATGCTCATTGGACAAAAGATGAAAATGGAAAACCAGAATTTTTTATAATCAATGAGGCGATTATCTCAAAACTATGTATTTTGGGTGAAGATGTAGAGCCTTGCTTTGAAGGCGCTAATATCACTAATATACAGTTTTCATTTGGGGATAGCTTTAAAGAATAGCTCTTCTCAATGATGAAAGAGATGCAAAAAATTCTTGATGGAGGAAATACACCAATGTACACGAAATATGCTGTAGAAATCGGCGATGCTCTTTGGTGCCAAGTTATGGATTATTTGCGTGCTCAATACCCCGATGAAGATGGTTGGACAACCATGTGCATTGATGGTATTTACGAGGAGGGCGGAAATAAGTTCGTGATTGTGCGCGAGCAGACTACCGGTAAATATTATCGTATTAATTTCGTTGTAGAGCCAGAATTTTCAGTTCAAGGTGAAGCAATCGAAGTTGAAAAATCCTTCGAGCCAGTTAATGAAGAAGGAGTTGCTGCTCCTCAATTCAGTGCGGAGGCCGTTGCCGAATATCGTACGACCGTCAGTTCTTCGGAGCCTAAGACTCCAGAAGTTGAGACTCCTGAATCGGAACCCGCGCAAGAAGAGGACAAAATAGGTCAATATAATCTGGACGAAATTCCAGAATATATAGAGTTAACTGAGAAATTTAATCAGTTAACAACAGATTATGCTGCGCTTGAGCAGTCTTTTAATGAGTTAAAAGATACTGCGGAACAAGCTAAGGCTACTATTGGTGAGTTAACCGAGTTTAAAAATAAGGTTGAGCGCCAAGAAAAACAAGCAATGATTGATAGTTTTTATATGCTTTCTGATGAAGCCAAGGCTGATGTAGTTGCTAATATTGACAACTATTCATTGGATGATATAGAAGCAAAATTGTCAGTAATTTGTGTTCGTAACAAGGTTAGTTTCGCTCTAGAAAATGAGCCGAGCGGACAGACTATCGTCAATCTTGATGGTGTTGGTCAAGAGGATACAGTTCCTGACTGGGTTAAAGCTGTTGAAGAAGTTGCGAAAAATATGGAATAAAAATGAGGAGGAAATGCTAAAATGCTTTTAAAAGATATGCTAAAGGGCAAGAGCCAGGCTTCTTATGTTGAATATGGCTATGGTCAGGTTGAGCCTAACCATCTATCTGCCCAGCGTAATGGACAAATTTATGCTCAGCTTCCTGCCGATCCCGCAATTGAGGTTTTAGAACAGGGCCAGTTTGTTAAGTATGATTATGCGTCTGGCCTTGTGAACTTTACCGGCGCCGGCGAATGGATGCTAGTTTTTAATGAGATTAAACTCTATCGTGATGGACAGAGCGATTGCGAATTCGCAATGAAGAAAGATGATTATGTTGCTCGTATTTATAGTCCTGTTGATGGTAATGGGGTTGGCGCTCAGAATTGGCGCAATCGCTCTCGTACCTTTAATGGTGTTGCTGATAGTCCCATTGAGGACGAGCCTGCCATCGAGAAGGTCACTGCCTCTCCAGATATGTATGAGTTACATTACAATGAGGATCCTTTCCACTTTGAGTCGAAGGTCGATCCTAAAGCCATGCCTGCCAATGCTACTATGGTTCCCCGCGTTTTCAAGACCATGGTTGGCGATATCATGACTCTTAATACCATCAACGAGACTGAGCTTTCTGTGGGAGATACTTTAACTCCTGGTGATAAGGGTATTCTAGCTAAGGCTGGTGCCGATGCCGCTGATGCCATGGTATGGCAAGTCGTTAAAGTTTATAATATGCCTGACTACCAAAAGGGTGTCAAGGTTATGCGCATAAAGTAATAGGAAAGGAGAAAGAGAAATGTTAGATAAGACTAATTTACTTGCTTTAATGAAGACGGTTGCTAAGGCTGATCGTTCTGCTCCTACTTCCTATAGCTTTGGTGGTAAGTCTTTCAGCTATGAGCAGCTGAATGAGACACTTCGTCAGGAGCTTAATGAATATGCTGGCACCTATTCTCTTTATCGTGAGAATAAGAATATGATTTTCGAACTAATTGAGAAGACTATCGACGAGATTCTTCCCAAGAAGGTTGAACAGCAGTATGCTCAGTTTGCCGAGACTCAGGTCTTTGGTCAGGGCGATAAGCCCATCTTTAAGCGTAAGCTGAATTCTCGTGTCCGCGCGAAGCAGTTTATCACTCGTGTTGGCCTTGCTGGCATGTATGAAGTGTTTAAGCTTGCTAAGGGTGAGGAATCTTTCGAGGTTCGTACCAGCGCTATTGGCGGCGCGGCTCAGATTGGCTTTGAGGAATTCCTTGATGGTCGTGTTGATTTCGCAGAAGTTACCGCAATCGTTATGGAGGGCATGGATGACCTCATTTATGAGGAAATTGGTAAGGCCCTAAAGGCTTCTATCAATCAGCTTCCTCCTGCTAATCGCTATGCGTTTAATGGTTTTGATGAGGCTGGCTTTGATAAGCTTCTTGTTATTGCTTCTGCGTATGGTGAGCCAACCATTTATTGCACTTACGAGTTTGCTGTAAAGATGGTTCCCAAGGATGCTTGGCGTTATACTGAGTCCATGAAGAGCGAGCTTTGGAATACTGGCCACCTTGCTAACTACAAGGGCAAGAAAGTTATTATTCTTGAGTAGGGCTTCAAGGATGCTACTAACACCGAGAAGGTTATTGATCCTGGCTATTGCTGGATTATTCCTAATGGTGCTGATACTAAGCCCGTTAAGATTGCCTTTGAGGGTCAAACCATCGTTGATGAGTACAAGAATTATGACCGCTCCCGTGAGATTCAGGTCTATAAGAAGGTTGGCGTTGTGTGCATGATGGCAAATAACATTTGCGCTTATGTTGATACTTCGCTGCGTGGCCAGATGAATACATGGAAGCTTAACAATAATGATATAATTCGTGATTATACCGGTAAGATTCCTACGGCTTAAGGCTTGACATAGTTATAAAAATATGATATAATAAAGGGGAAGAAGGGGTAGAGATTCCCGTCTTCCCCTATTTTTATTATAAAGAGTTAAAGGAGAGATTTTATATGATAGCACCTGATACAATTTATGCTGTCAAGAATAGAAGCTCTAGTATGGTTGGATATGTAGTTCCAGAAATGAATATCCGTAGAGAATTTCAGCCCGGAGAGACAAAGAAGATTGCATTTAAAGAGTTAGAAGCTTTGAGCTATCAGCCGGGTGGTCTTGAGTTAATTCAAGATTATTTACAGACTACAGCTGAGGAATTAACGAAAGAGTTAAATGTGACTACAGAGCCTGAATATTATATGTCCGAAGACCAGATTAGAGATTTACTTGTTAATGGTAGCCTTGATGCTTTTCTTGACTGTCTCGATTTCGCCCCAGAGGGAGTTATTGAATTGGTTAAGGACTTTGCTGTGCGGCTGCCGCTTAATGACGTGCGGAAGCGCGACGCGTTACGTGAGAAGACTGGATTTGATGTTTCTAAGGCTTTAATGAATGTCGCAGCAGATGAGGCTGAAGAAGAGACTCAGACCGCTCCCGAACGTCGTGTAAAGCCGGCAAATACAAAGCCCGAAGGCGCCCGCCGCACTGTCGGTGATTATAAAATCGTGGGTCAAAAAGAAAAGACTTAACGAGAAAGGGGCGTTAAAGAATGGGAACACCATTTACTAAAGTGTATAATCGTTTTCTTGGTAAGATTACTGATGATATGTACATTGAATTAACCCCAGAAGACACTATTAAAGATTTACAAAATCTGATTATTGATGCTATTCCTGGATTTGAGTTTCCGCGCAAGAATTTAATGGATTATGAAATTAAAACTGCGGTAAAACGCGAAGATGAATTAGTACCTGATGATTTTGTAATTGGTGTAGTGTGGGGGACAATCCCAGAAGATAACGCCCAGATTCCTAATGTAATTATAGAGTAGTCCAGTTTTGCAGCAGAACTAACTGACGAAGAAATTAATATTTTAGCATTATTAATGATGTGCGCTTGGGTAAATCGTCAAGTCGCATCTATAGAAAATACTCGTATGAAGTTTACATCTTCAGATTTTAAAATGACCAGTTAGGCCAATCATCTATCTAAATTGATGAATTTGTTGGCTGAGGCACAAAGACAGTCTTTTCATATGCAGCGTCTTTATAAGCGCCGCAAAATTACAAAAGATGGCACTTATGCTTCCAATTGGTCAAGTCTGAGAGGGCGTAGTACCTTTGATGACTAAATATGGATTTGATTTTCCTAAAGAAATAATTGCTAAAGATGTTGATAGATTAACAAGTTAGGTTTGGAAATTAATTCCAATGCGTGAAAACGGAGAAGACTGGGTAAAACAATTAAATACTGTCATTATAGAGATTAGTGGGTTACATGAAATATTTGTATTTAACCCACTATTTTTATAGCTACTTGCAAAGTTAGAAGGTATGGGAAAAGAAAATCCGACATTTTCTTTTTATCGTAAGACAGTATTTGAATGTATTAGTTTATTATAGGAGTTGAAAAAATGAGTGGTATTAATTTAGGCGGTAGCCGCCACCCTTCAAGTCTTATAAAAGGGCGTCTGGGTATATTCGAAAAACCGGAATTTAAGGGAGATCCCAATGTTGCTGGTGTTAATGATTAGTACACGCGTTTATCTGCGGCTGGTGGCAGCTTACAGCAGTAGCGCATGATTCGAGATAAAAGAAAATCCCTTGATAGAGCTTTATGGTTTTCTTATTAGGGTGCCATGGTGCGGCTGGTCGATTCTGAGAACTCTGAACCGGCGCGCGCACTGATTAATGCGAATAAATTAAAACAAGATTACGACGATAAGATCCTATCTATTGGGTTTGAGCACGGCTTTTAGCCGGGCGATGTTTTTGAGTGGATTGGAACAAATACTTATTGGCTTATCTATCTACAAGAGTTAACTGAATTAGCATATTTTAGAGGAAGCATTCGTAAATGCTCCTATCAAGTTGAATGGTTAGATGGAGATAGTCGAAAGAAAGTGTATGCCGCGATTCGCGGTCCAGTTGAGACAAAGATTAATTATGTTCAAAAACATAAAATAAGTATTGACACTCCAAATTATTCATTAGATATTTTAATGCCGAAAACTGAAGATACTTTAAAATATTTTAAGCGTTATGCAAAGTTTTATTTACAAGATGCGGATATTGCCAGCAGTCGAATCTGTTGGCGTGTAGAGGCGGTTGACAGCATCAGCATGCCGGGAATAGTGGAAGTTGTTGCTGTAGAATATTTCTCTAATAAAGACGAAGATGATGTTGAAAATGGTTTGGTCGGTGGCTTAGTGCCGATACCGTCTGACCCCAATGATAAAACTACAGAAGACGATTTAATTATTGGAGAAACATTCATTAAACCGAAACGCGATTATAAATATTAGTTTGTTGGTAATGCGTATGGTGAGTGGTATATAGAGAACAAATATCCAATAGATATGAAAATATGTGAAGAAGATAATTCTGTGACTCTCAAATGGAGAAGCGGATATAGTGGGCAATTCGATTTGTACTATGGGTATGATAATGCTGATTTATATATAGCTAGACGTACTATAGTAGTACAATCATTGTTTTGAGATAAGGGAGCAGGACTATGAAAATAGAGAATTATAATTTTCCTAAATCTAGCTTTTTGTCGGTTGAAAAAGACTTTGAAATAATAGTAGACCGGATTTGTTAGAATAAGCGTTTATAGAAACTTTTATATTATACGACTCCGGATTGTCTTTCGAAGCCAAACCTGACCGATGAATAGCTAGGTGAATTATTATAGAATAACATTAAATTGGTTCCAAAATTAAAAGTTGAAGATGAGTATAAAGTGTATTTATTTATTAAGATGGATACATTTACACAAAATATAACAAATCCATGGTTCAGAGACAATATAGTTGAATTTGACATTATTTGTAACTACGATTTGTGGTCGCTTGATGGTTATTCACAGCGTCCCTATAAGATTCTTGGGGAATTAGATTATATGTTTGCGGATAAGCGGCTTACAGGTATCGGAACAACTGAATTTTTTGGAGCTTCAGAGTTAGTCCTTACAGACTAGTTAGGGGGCTATTGTTTAATGTATAAGGTAGTCCATGGCGATGAGGATAAGAAACATGCTCCCAATCCTGCTGACGAGCAAGACTTTTTATTAAATTTTAATCAGATATACAATCCATAATGGATTATCGTTTAGCTTTAATGACCGGTGTAGATTTACCTGTGCCGGAGTGCTAGTTAGCAGTACACCAACCCACTATATTAGAATGGTCGCATATAGGGGAAGAAACACTTTTTATCGGCCTTTAGTATCTTTGTATTAACAAAAATATGCTTCTTTAGGACGAAAGTGTTTTATCGAATAAGTCTAATTTTTAGATATTTATGACAGTAATGGCTTCCCAAGAGGGAATAAGTAAGAAAGAAGCTGTAGGAGAGGTCCTCAAATTACTGTTGCCAAATAATAAATGCATACTCACTCCGCGTTCAATAATGATTGCGGGGGATGCATCTCGTGGCAGCACTTTAATTGATGAAGACAATTTTGACGCTTTCTAGAATGCTGTTGCGCAATTAGCCTGTTTAACATCGACATTGGCTGGGCCGCAGGGATCATTTAATCCTCAGTCACCCAAAGCCAAGGAAATCGCAGGCAAGCTTATGCGCGCACGGTAGCGTGTCGCCGCGCAGAAAAAAGAAGGCGATGGAAGTGTGTTTGGGCGTTATGTTTCTATTCTTACTACGGGTCTGGGATTGCCATTACAAAGCGTATTAAATCTCACTATTTATCAAATTTATGACCTTATGTAGCGTTATAATTTACTTATTGAGTGGGATTTAAATATAAAGACCCGGCTTGCCGGCGGAACGCCAAATTCAGAGCCGGAAAGTTGGATGAAAGATATTCATTAAATTGTTTGATATAACATTACACACATGTGTAGTTATATATAATGATATAATTGCTTCAGGGGCATTGAAGGAAAGAGAAACAATATAACATTTCCAAAAGTGCCAAAAGAGTATTTATCAGATTTTATTCGCGGTTATTTTGATGGTGGCGGAAGTATTATGCGCCTAAAGGGTAATCGTGATACTTTAAGAATTGGCAATTATGTCTATGGGAATGACTCAGAGTTATTCCTTCTCCGAGAAAGAGAAAAATTCTATTAATTTTAAAGGAGGAAAAAATATATGCGTTTTGGCGTACGTGAGATCTGCGATGTCGTTCTTCGTGCGAAGGCTACTCAAAAGATCGGCAACAAGATTTTCTATAAAAACGAGCCTGTTATTTATTTTGATAGTTTAAAGACTAGTTCTCTTGAGGGTGCTGCGACTACGGTTTACGCTCAAGGCGGACGTGGTAACGCTAGACTCGTGGCGTGGGAAGGCGAAAGAACTGTAACCTTCACCATGGAAGATGCTCTTATTTCGCCTGCTGGCTTCATGATTCTTTCTGGCGCTGGTCTTATCGAGGCTTCTAATAAGGCTCCTATCTATGTCCATAGTACAGAGCAGCTTGTTTTAAAGGATGCCTCTGATGGTGAGGCAGCTAACTTTACTAATGAATCTGATAGTGTTACTATTACCATTAGCAAAGAACCTGCAATTCCTAACGCCGGTGAAGACTTCATTTATGTCATGCTGCTTGATGATCGTGGTGAAGTGAGCACCGAGCCTTATATTGCTACTTTAGTCGAGGGCGGTTCTGAAACTGAGGGTTATAAGATTAAGATCGCTGCTGATAATGTTCGTAAGCCTAATTACAGCATTCACGATGAAGAGGGCGACGGTGCTGCTCATAAGTTAGCAAACTTTAAGGCTGGTGCGGTTGTGCTTGTTGACTATTATGTTAAGAAGATTTCTAACGCTCAGCAGATTGAGATCACTGCTGATAAGTTCGGTGGTAACTATTACCTCGAGGCTTCAACTCTGTTCCGTAATACCGACGGTGTTGATATGCCAGCTGAATTCATTATTCCTAACTGCAAGATCCAGTCCAACTTTACATTCACCATGGCCAGTTCTGGTGATCCTTCGACCTTTACTTTCACGATGGATGCATTCCCGGATTATACTCGCTTCAATAAAGAGAAGAAAGTTCTTGCGGCGATTCAGATTGTCGAAGATGGCGGCGCTGATGACAAGCTTCTTCGTACTTCGACCATCCATGCTGCTGCAGACGATCTGAAGTTTGACTAATGCGTATTACTAATCACAGACGTTCGCTCCCTAAAGTTGCGAAAGTTGAAAGTGAGACGCCAGCAATCGTAGAAAAAAAGGTCGTAAAACCGAAAAAAACTATTTCTGAGGATAGGATTAAGAATATTGATATTCTTACTACGGCAGAATAGGAAGAGATTTAAGTTTTATAAGGGGAGAGTTAAATAAAACTCTCCCCTTATTTTTATTATGAGAGGAAGGAGGAGCCATGAAAGTTAACAAAGGGCCAAAGCATGTAGATATATATGCCAGTTTTTATAATAACGCAGAATATGATTCAGTAATTAGAGCAGCTACTGAAGCAGCTTTACAGGGGTTGCAAGGAGAGAGTTTACCTGAGACAAATTATTTATAGGAATAGTTAAAGTTAAAAATATAGAGTAAAGTTGATGAATTAAAACTTTTAATGAAAAAATCCGTAGGCGACAATATTAAACAGATGCGGCGGTCGAGTTGGCAGCGAGAGGCTACTGGCTATTCAATGTTTGCACAACAGCAAAGAGGATTGTAGTATTAGTTAATAAATAATAAAGCTTCTTTATCTTAGGCCTATAAGATTTTAAATGAAATACAAGCTATTATTCGAGGAACGCCCATAGATTATGCTATATATATGAAAACCGATAATGGAGAATATCGTCGTTTAGAAGTTTCCGAAGATGAATTATTAAAGTATACTACTGCGCAAGTGTCGAAGAAACGTGGCGTTAGACTAGGCGCAATTCGACATAATATGAAATTATTATACGATGAATAGGAGAAAGCTATATAGTCAAAGAAAAAAGAGCTATAGTATCAACAATCGTTGGGGGAGCATATTAATGATTTTCTAAAACATGCTTTATTCCAGAACGATGAACCAAAATATCCAGCTTATGGCATGGAGGTATTTGAAGCTCACTATAAATATATTAATCATGATAAACGAGCTGCAGATGGAACAGGTATCTTTGATACAATTACTTTTAATCGAGACTTATAGAAAATGTATTTTGCCCGTAAAAAGGACTAGACTCCGTGGACATTAACAGGCGATATTGGTAATACATCTGTTAAATACGTGGATTTAACTGTTGGAGATGATAAATTCGCGGGATAGGGAATACAAGATAAACATTATATGTTAAATTTAGGCATTACTTCTGCGCGCACTATGAATTATTTATTTAATTAGCTAAATTATTTAATAGATACATAGAATTCTCCTGTGGATAATGTCACTTTAGTAAAGAATTTATTGCTACTATGTACTCCCGTAGTGGAGGACTGCGCCAGAGCCACCGCGCAAGGAGGAGATAAGAAAGTGATCGAGAAAGCTGTAGATACACTTATAAAAAATTTGACTCCTTAAATTTTTTATGATATAATATAGATAAGAGCAAAAGGAGGAAATCTACTTATGGATTTTGAAAATAAGATTAATTATAAAGAAATCGGGAAAGAACCGGATTTTAATAACACAGTTTGCCGTCGCATTGGAGACGATAAAGGAATTTTAATAAAGACTTGGCTGCCAACTCACGATCTTCTGTAGCTAATTTCTCGGATTGTTAATAGATCAGTTGATGAACATGATTATTGCAATCCTTGTCGCGTTAAGATAGTGAGTGAGGTTGAAATGGTGTTAGCTTGCTCAAATGTTGAAGTTCCAGATTATGAAAATGCTGATGTTTGTGAAATTTATGACTATTTATATGCCAATAAAATTATTGATGCAGTAGCTGATGCTACTAGAGTAACCGGGCTGTGGGATATTGTTATGGATTCAGTAAATGAGGTTGTAGATTCTGTATATAAATATTCTAATTCCGCGCGAGGCATTATTCGCGGTATAACCTCGGATTTAGAAGATGTTCAGTTTGACGCTGAAGCAATTCAGGAGAAGTTGGGTAATCCTGAAAACCTTGCCCTCCTGAAAGATATTTTAACCAAATTAGGTTAATCGGTCTATTAATTTTTTCAGAATTATATAGAAATAGTCCGCCGGATTTTATTTCGGCGGACTTTTATTTTTTAGATATATAATTTTTTAAATATATAATTTTTTAAATATATTAAGAGTGAAAGGAGATAATTTAATATGAATGCTGCTAGAACAGTGCGAGTAAATCTTGACTTTACTGCAACTACTAGTCAAGCCGAAGCCGCGCTTTCACGCTTAAATACTAATTTACGTAACATTAGTAGTCAAACGAATTTGGATACAGGCGGTTTGCGGTTGCCGGAGCAATTAAATACGGCGTCTGTTGCGGCCATAAAACTGCGAGAAAATTTACAAAATGCTATTAATGTAGACACTGGTAGATTAGACTTATCTAAGTTTAATCATGAGATGGAAAAATCCGGAATGTCTCTAAAGCAGTATCGAGATGCTTTAGTGAGCTTAGGTCCTACAGGCTAGGCAGCCTTTATGGATTTGTCAAAAGCCATTTTGGCTTCTGAGACTCCTCTCAAATAGACCAATGTATTAGTTGATAAGCTGTGGGATAGTCTAAAGAGAACTGCAGGCTGGCAATTAAGCTCTACCGCAATTCACAGTTTTATCGGCGCAATATAGACAGCTTATAATTATGCTTAGGATTTAAATAAATCTCTGAATAATATTCGTATTGTTACGGGATATGGCTCTGACAGAATGGCGGAATTCGCAAAGAATGCGAATAAAGCCGCTAAACAATTAAGTGCCACAACTTTAGATTATACGAATGCGTCATTAATTTACTACCAGTAGGGTTTAGATGATAAAGCCGTGCAAGAGCGCTCGGACGTCACTGTGAAGATGGCCAATGTTACTGGCACTGCAGCCTAGACTGTTTCTGATCAGTTAACAGCAGTTTGGGAAAACTTCATGAAAGACGGCAAGCATACTGCAGAGTGGTATGCGGACGTTATGACCGCACTTGGTGCGGCGACCGCATCTAGTACGGATGAAATTGCGGAAGGTCTTGAAAAGTTTGCGGCCGTTGCTGATACAGTAGGTTTAAGCTACGAATATGCGACCGCGGCACTTACCACTATTACCGCGAAGACTCGTCAGTCTGCTGATGTAGTTGGTACTGCTTTAAAGACCTTGTTTGCACGTATTGAAGGTTTAAATCTTGGCGAAACGCTTGATGATGGTACTACATTAAATAAATATTCATCAGCTCTTGAAGCTGTCGGTGTTAATATCAAGAATGAGGCCGGCTAGCTGAAAGGCATGGATAAAATTTTGGACGAGATTGGCGCTAAGTGGAATACCATTGGCAAGGACCAGCAGATTGCGTTAGCGTAGACTGTCGCTGGCGTGCGTCAATATAACCAGTTTATTGCCCTTATGGACAACTGGGATTTCATGCAGGAAAATCTGCAGACGGTCGCCAAGGCTTCGGGTACACTTGAGGAATAGAATGAAATATATGCCGAATCATGGGAAGCAGCGCGAAAGCGTGTACAGGCTGCTGCAGAAGGTATATATCAGGACCTTTTAAAGGATGACTTTTTCATCTGGTTAACCGATGCTTTTGGGTCAATATTAGAATTTATTGACAAGATTATTGACTCTTTAGGAGGTTTATCCGGAGTACTGCCTGGCATCGCTTTATTGGTTAATAAAATATTCGGTGATAAAATTATCGCCGGAGCTTAGACTTTAGCTCATAATTTAATGAATTTAACAGCTGCGGGACGTGCAGCTAATATGAAAAGAGACGTTAGCCGTTATGAGGAAGCTGCGCAATTATAGAAGGGCTTGAATCCCAATGCTGGTTTACGTGAAAATAATGAAGCAGCTGCAGTTAGTACAACGGCTGACAGAGTACTCGCTATACAGAAACAGATTCTTGGAGTTAAAGGAAAAATAACCGAAGAAGATAGAAAACATTATCAGATAATTTTAGAGTCTGTTTAGGCATCTGGTGAAGAGCTTTAGGCACGAGCTAAACAACTTGATATCGCGCAGGAAGAGGCGCGGTTATTAGCTAATGATATACGCGGTAAAGCCTCTTTTGGCTCGTATGAATACTTAAAGGGAGCTGGTTCTAGTTCACTTCGGGCAATAATGTCAGAATATGATAATGGGACTTCAATAAGTAATATTACACTTCCTACTTCTAAGGGTGCTTAGCAGGGCGTCATTGATTAGCTTAATAGCAATTTAGGTTTAAATGGCTCTGCTGCTTTACAGCTTGATGATCTCACTAACAAAACTCAAAAGTTCTAGCAGGCTTTATCGTCTCTTTCTACCGCTTCTGTTTACTCATTTATTGAAGATTTCGATAGCCTAGGGGAAAGTATTAGAAATAATGCCGTATAGTTGGCAAAATTTGAACATGAAGCTGATTAGTTAACTAAGTTAAAATCAAGCGTGGGGAATTGGCAAAAAGATCCTAACTTTGATTTAGAAGGATATAAACGGCAATTTAGAGATTTAGGGTATAGTATTACTGATGCCGCTGATGCTGAGGAATTACTGACAGCAGTGAGCAATGCCGAGGCAGAAGCTCTTTAGAAAAGTCGAAGGGCGGCTGCGGGTAATACTGATCAGATTGAATAGTTCGCAAAGAAATATAAATTATCGACTGAAGAGGTTTAGCGTTTTGCCAATCAGCTTAAAAAAGCTGAAGAGATGGGGCTTACCTATAAAGAATACCTAAAGCAAACTGGAGAAGCCGCCGTATAGGCAGGGGCAAATATTGAGAATGCTTCTACAAAAGTAAACAAATTAGCAGTGGTTTAGGGTGTTGCTAATACACTTTTTGGTATTGGAATGTCTGTTTCGGCTGTAACGAATGCTATTGAATCTTTATAGGATGACTCAATTTCCCCTTGGTAGAAAACCTTAAATATTATTATGGCTTTAAGTATGGCTCTCCCTACTGTGACAACACTTTTTACTAGTTTAGGACAGGGTTATACCTTGCTTGTTTATGGTATCACTGGTTATTCAGCAGCGTAGGCAAAAGCAGCTGCCATTATTCTGGCAGAGATGGGAATTACTTAGGCGTCCACGAAAGAGGATAAAGAAGCAGCCGCCGCAAGATTGGCATTAACATTAGGCATTACAGAGGAGTCAGCGGCCATTTTAGTTAACTCCACTCTTTAGTCAAAAAGTCTAAAGACTCGTATTTTAGAGCTAGCGGCAAAGATAAAAGAAGCTTTTGTTACAAAGGCTACCACTGTAGCTACTTGGGCACATAATGCTGCTCTGGCAGTATAGAATCTGTTGTTAGGCAAGTCTTTGGAGCTTACTTCTGCGGGTATAGCATTATTTGCCGGTTTAGTAGTAGTTTTGGCTGTTTTGGCGGCAAAATTAATTAAAGGAATTGTAGCTTGGGCTAACTATGAGACTGCGACTGAATAGGCTACACGGCAAGCTGAAGAAAGCGCAACGGCGGCAGACAAAGCAAAGGAAGCTTTTAATTCTTTAAAAGACACTTTAAAGGAATATGATGATGGAGTTTCAGCTCTAGCTGATTTGACCGATGGTACGGAAGCTTTTAGAGAAAAACTTGCAGAGACAAATAAAGCCGCGCTAAAATTGATTGAATAGTTACAATTGATTTATGGCAAGGATTGGAAATATGACAACAGTAATGGCCAAATTGTCTTTTTAGACGAAAATGGTTAGATTGATGAAGATTTTGTTAAAAATCAGACGGAAGAATCTGAAAAATAGTATCAATAGACATAGGATGTAGCTGTCATTGCGGATGCCGTGGCAAGTAAAACTAAAGCATCTGATACAAGTAATTTTGATGATTATAATGCAACAAATTATAAACCTTCAGAAAAAAGTAAAACAGCTTCTTAGATTGTTTAGGCGGGAATTAAAGCCTCAGATATAGATAGTGTTATCGAGTCTCTTTCTCTTAGTGAAAATATAACTTGGGATGCGAATAACAAGTCTTTTTCTCCAGGTGATTAGGAAAAAATTCGTGAAGCCTTAGTTGCTTTGGGATACGACGAAAGTGATGTTAACAGTATAGAGAATCTTGGCTATTTTGTTGACGATTTATATTATTAGAAATAGAATAATGGGCAGAAATATGCAGATCGCCTAGACTATATGGATGAATTAGCAACTTCAGTTTCTACTGGCGAAGGGCGAATCACTGGAACAGTATTAAGTGATGTTAATTCTAAGGTTAAAGGCGCTTTAGACGATGCTCAATTAAATGACATAGCCACTGACAGCTATAGTAAAGCGGCTGGGAACAAGGATGTTTAGGCTGCATAGGCAGAAATTGACTAGTTATCGAAAAACGAGCTAAAATAGCGTTATGCTTAGTTTAATTCTGCTTATCGCTATAATGCGGATACTGGCGCTTTGTAGCTATAGGATGAAGAGGGAAATTGGACTGACCTAAAAAAAGGCGACGAAGGCTACGTCTCGACAGATACTATTAAAACAAACCTAAAGACTAATATTCAAGTTGAAAAGGCATAGGAAATAGCTAATTCGGATGCAGAAGATGCTTGGTTTACGCAGTTTCAAAAAGGTGCTTCCTCAAGTTTTAGTGAAGAACAACAAAATAAAGTAAATAATCTATTACGAAGAATGTACGATAATAAGAGCGGAAAACCACTAACCGAAGAAGATATCCAAAAATATAGCCAGGATGAAGGTTTGGATCTAAATCCTGAAGATATTGAATTCTTAATGCAAAAGCAAGAGGAACTTCGCGGTGTGCTAACAGATGTTAATGAATTATATACGACTGGTTAGCAAGATCTGTTAGGCTTAGCCGAGGAGTATTCTTCATGTTCCAATGAGGCTGAAGAATTTTCATCTGCGGTAAAACGATATGGTAAAAATTCGGAATAGGCGAAAAAGGCTTAGGACAAGTTAAATCAGGCTATAAAAAATGCATAGTGGCGTAAATTAGCTGATTCTGTGGCTAAAGTATTATCTAATATGGAAGATCTGGACGAAGAATCAGATGAATATAAAGATGAATGTAAATCTTTGGCTAAGAGTTTTAATGACATTTTTAAAACTAACGTCAGCTAGGATTGGGTTGCTGATAATATAGATCTTTTCAAAAAATGGTCTTAGTCTAGCGGAGACGAAGCTCGTAAACTGGAGCTGCAAATTTTGGCAGCAGCAAATGCGGCTTCTAGCGAAAACTTTAAACCCATTGAATTAAAAGCTGATGAAAATGGTGTAGTTCAGACTATCCGTAGTGCTTATGATTTTTATCTGTATTATAAATCTTTAATCGAGTCCGGAAAGATTACAATTACCGCTGATGGTAAAGCTGATATTTCTGCTCTTTTAAATTCTTTAAATTTAGCGAAAATGTCTGCGGCCGATGTTGCTGCAGTATTATCAGCAATAGGGTAGACAGATGTTACAATTAATGGCGTTGTCGTGAGCACCGCAGATATGTCTGCTAGTACAGATGATTTTAATACATTCATGTAGAATACATCGGGTCTCGGCACAGTAAACTTTACAAGTGATGTTACAGCAACTGGTGTAGTACCGGATTTTAATCCTGGTAAATATATTTCTGATGCAAATTCCTCTGGTGGAGGAGGAGGCGGGGGCGGCGGTTCTCAAAAGGATAAGAAGAAAGCCTCCGATGAAATAGAACGTTATCATACTATTAAGAAATAGCTTGATAATCTGTCTCGTGAATATGATAATCTATCCGCAGCCAAAGATCGTGCTTTTGGTGCGAATCGCTTACGAGTCATGGATCAAGAAGCTGCGAAGTTAGAAGAATAGATCGCCGCACAAAAACGTTATATAGATGAGATTGATTCTTATTATTCTCAAGACCGCGCAGCTATTGCCGCATATGGAGCAGTCTTTGACGAAGATGGTATTATTACTAACTATGAACAAATTATGCAAGAATAGTTAGATATCTTTAATGCCTCGCTCACGGATGAAGCCGAAGAATCTTATAATGATTTTAAAGAGATCCTCAATCAATATGAAGAAACTTTAGAACTTAAATTATCTGAAGCTGATAAATTAATCGAACAAGAGTATGATAAAATTTCTTTGCAACTAGAAAAAATCACATATTCTGTAGAAATTAAAGTCCAAATTCATGATGATTAGATAGATTTCTTGGAGCGTAGGCTCGACCGTTTATCCAATTCCGAACGCCGTTAGTATGATTCTTATTTAATACAATAGAAAAAGATGCTAGAATTGCAAGATAAGCGTCTTGAGACCCAATAGGGAATTGATGACTTATAGGCTGCTATTGTTGAGCACGAGGCTTAGGGGTTGGAAATAACTGACGAAGAGAATGAATAGTTACGAACATATAAAGAGACATTAGCCGACATAGATGATTAGATTTTTGATATAAAGTTTTCTATTATTGAAGATATCGGAACAGTATTTGATAATTATTTTGACGATTTAGATTATTATATTGATCGTATTAGTACATTAAATGACATGATGGAAACTACCCGCGATACTCTTGATCTGTTGGGATATGATGATTTAGACAATTTTAATCGCATTAATGAACAATTATTGTCGAATCAAAGAGCCATGTTAGGAATGTCTTAGCAGAAATTATCCAATGCTACTGGTGAAGTTGATTACTGGAAGCGCCTAGCCGCCGAAGTGGAAGGGATTGAATCGTTAGACGATTTGAAGGATTCACCTTTCTGGGAAGATGCGAATGATTAGATTAAGAAGATAGCAGAGAATGCCGCTTTAGCAGGAGATTCTATAAAAGTGGTTAAAGATGCTATTAATAATCAATTAAAAGAAGCCACTGAGCGGCAATTAGAGACGCAGCAAGAAATCTACGAAAGCATTAATGATATTGTATAGGCTATTGAAGATAATTGGGTAGACGCTGTAGAGAAAGTCGTAGCAGTTCAAAAGAAGGGTCTATTAAACGATATTGATTATGCTGTTGATAGATATGGTGATTTAGCTGATTTAAATGATTTATATTTATCAAATTCTAAAAAGATTTATGAATTAAATAAATTAAATAGAACAATATTATAGGATATTTCTAAAACCGATAATGTCGCGGCAAAGAGTAAGCTAAAAGATGTACTTGAAGAGGTCAATGCTTTATAGAATAGTAATGCATAGATGAGTGAGTATGAATTAAAGACCTTACAAGCTAAGTACGATTTGCGGCTGGCCGAAATCGCATTAGAGGAAGCCCAGGAGGCGAAATCGCAAGTCCGTCTAGTACGGGATAATGAAGGCAATTGGGGTTATATGTATACCGCCGACGCTGAGGAGGTCTCTAAGGCTGAACAAGATGTGGAAGATAAAATGTAGGCTCTTTAGGATATACAGGAAGAAACAATGCGCGATACAGGCGAGAAGATTCTTTCAATTCAGCAAGAGTATTATGATGCTCTGTCTGATATATATACAGATGCGTCTTTGACTCAGGAAGAAAGAAATAAAAGAGAAGAGGCGCTCCGAGAATCTACCATGAAGAAGTTATCATATTATACTGATTAGTATGATAAAGCCCTAAAATAGAGCGGCATGAATTTTGAAGACACTATTCTAGGCAAGATGTACCCGGAGTACGAGACTTTATAGAAATTCAATGATAATTTCGCAAGTAGCGCAGACACAACCTTTATAATGATACAAGACCAGTATAAGACAACTACTGAATACTATCAAGAATTGGCTAAAGCGATGGGTATAACTAATGAAAACGTATTAAATGATTTAGGAAGCATGAAAGTAGCAATTGCAAAGGCTATGATCGCGGCTCAAGAGAATATGCAAACCGCTATTAGCAACTCTCAAGAGAATTTTGATGCTACCACGCAAAATATGAACGATTTGGTTAAAACCATTGATGAAATGGGTGAAGCTTTGCGGGAGTGGGTCAAAGAGATGACAAAGCTGGCGGTAGTGTTCAATTCAAACGCGGATTATTTTGATCTTATGATCAAGGCTTTGAAAAATAATGATATGGACTCCGCTGAAAAATACGCCGAATACCGTGCAATGAAGATTAGCTTAGATCCGAATTCTTATGGTCAGTATAGCTGGGATTCTAAAGAGGCCATGGTGAAAGATTTCTAGGAATAGGGCGTATAGATATCCAGCGAAAAAGCTGATAGATTATGGGATAAATATAATAACACTACTCAAAAGTATGACACTGGTGGATATACAGGAGAGTGGGGTCAAGATGGAAAACTAGCTGTATTACATCAGAAAGAATTGGTTTTAAATGCTTCTGATACTGCTAATATGCTTGACATAGTGAATATTGTTCGCGACATTGTGCAATAGATAGATGCGCAAGCATTATATTCTCGTGGACGTAGATTCGATCTTCCACGAATCGAGACCCGCGCAGAAACTCTAGAATAGAATGTGCATATTGAGGCCAATTTCCCGAATGCCACTAGCCATCAGGAAATAGAACAAGCATTTGATAATCTTATCAATCTTGCTTCACAATATGCGAATAAAAAATAACCGTAAAGGGGCACTTAATTGTGCCCCTTTATTTTATTTTGGCCAAGGATGAATGATTGACTTGTCAGATTTTTTATGATATAATAGAGTAAAGTGAAAAAGGAGTGAGATTAACTATGTCTAGTTCTGAACAGATGGCTGAAAATATGCTAACTGCGATGTAGATTATAGCTGAGTCACAGCCTAACAATAATGATATAACTATTGATGGTTTTATTATTGATGCTTCTCGTGCAAAAGAGGGCGTTTACACTGTGGGTAGTGGCTATTCGCAATTTACGGCGTATGCTTTTACCACTTATAAAGAAAATGATGATGTATATATATTAATTCCCGGTGGAGACTATAATAATACAAAATTTATTATAGGGCGGCGTATGACCGAAAGCAGCGGCGCTTATAATGTAATAGATGAGTTAGAAAATATGGTATTTTTCCATGATTCTAATTCCTCTTTAATCAACTTCTCAGGGAAGTCACTTGGTATTTAGGCAAATAATAGTTTGACACAAGAGATTTTAATTGGTACATGGGAAGGTAGTTATGCCGGAGTAAGTAGATTAGGATTAGCGCCTACGTTTACTTCATATTTGAAGCCTTTGGGAATTATAAATGGTAGTTATGGTATTCGCTTATTGATTACTGATAACACCGGTACTGTTGAAAAAGTAGAGTTTGACAGTAGTGAATATTTTGGTAATCCTTATAATTATATTTATTCTACTCGGTTAACTCGTGTATATGAGTTGACTACTACTAAAACAATTATAAAGATTGAAGCTTATTTATATTAGAAAAATAATTTTGCCGATTTTAATGAGGATTGGGTAGCTCCGATAAATACAAATAAAAATATCTTTTTGACAAAGTTTTTTGTTGGCGTTGGTGCTACTAAAAGTGAAATTATGGCTTCTCGTTGCATGATTGCGACGACTTCAGGTAGTAACACTTATTACTCACCAGAATATGCGGAAACACTTGATCCTAATCCTGCAATAGAGAGACGTTTTAATAAAGCAATAGATGGATTATTATCAGCAGCTTGCGAAGATAATTCTGATGAAACAACTATAGAAAACGCATGGCAATCCATGTCTTCAAATTTTTCTTTAGCGGAATTAACAAGAATTAATAATTGGTTAAAAAATTATAAATTCTTTTCTCAATTGGCAGAAGCAAAATCTGATCCTGATCGTGCTGCAAGTTTTTGTCAGTAGGTTAAACAAAATGCTGTCCCAGAGCTGCTGTCGCAATTAACTTGTTATACCCCGCGTATTAGTTTTAGTTTTGCGGTGACAGAGGACGATAAGACTAAGTATTATTCGTCTATTCCTTCTTTTGATGCAACTTCTGAGGGGAAAAAGGCTAAGAGTGAATTTATTCAATGGTTTCGAGCCAAAGCTGGTAATGTAATAAATAGTAATACTTTACCACCGGAACTTCTTACTGGATGGGAATTAATCGGTTACATGGATATTGACGGTAAAACTACCGATAATTTTCTGCCTACGGGTGAATTAGTATTTGTTCCAGATTATACGTAGAATACAGAAACACTAAAGGCTCTTATAACCTACAAAAATAAACAATATATTAGTAATGCGTTAGTATTAAATAATTTGCGCAATGCCGAAAAAGAAATCTCTCAAGAAGAGATTAAGAAAGCGCTTGACGAAGTAACGGCTCAGAGATATAGCGATTTAGATTTAATTTCTGCGAATCAAAAGGCATTAAATGATATATATCTTGATTGTGGTTATTATGATGGAGAAGACTTTATTTCTAATCACGGTCAATTTAATTATTATACTCGTAGTGGTTTAATACGTGAAGAGTGGGAACAAAAGAAATTTGTTATCCGCTGTTATTCTCTAAACAGTGAACGAACAACATTACCTGCTATGCTCGCTAGTAATAAGGATTTTTACTGCGCGCAGGCGGGCTCCCGCACTTCCATGATATTCTCACAATAGGAAGCAATTTATAAATCTTTTAATGTAAATGGGGTAGCCGTTAATGGCTATGAACTTGCGTTTACGCCATCTCGTTACTATGAGGCAGCGCGTACTGCGAATACTTTTACGTTTTCAGCGAAATGTCATGTCGATGGTAATAAATCAGATGTTTTACTTGAGAATTCTTTAACCCTTTCTTTTGGGTATTATGATTGCTTAGGTACTTCACATACTGTGATAGCCTATTGGACGAGCAGTAAGACGGGCGAAAAAGTCCATAGCTTAGTCCCTGGAAGGGAATATATTCCTCATATAGTAATAGATGGAAAAGAGACGCCAGGTAACTGGCAATTAAAGGGCACGAAGACTCGTAGTTTTACTACTTATACGCCAGATTTACAAGATATTTGCGTAGCGTATGGTGTTGTAGAAGTTGGTAAAGTGACGCAAGCAGATCCAGATGGTCTTAAATTAGCTTGTTACTTACCTGCGATTATAAGTTACAATGAAGATAATATTATAGAGGGTCCAACCGAGATTGTGTACCTCTCAGACGGGCTGCCGCACTTGCGTATGTCAGAATTGGCAGAAGATGTTGGCCCAACATATAGATTAGAATTATTAATAGAAGATAATGATAATAACTAGAAATATATGACAGAAGTGCCATGGATAGATACTATAACGCCATAGACGACTGATAAATTAACGTTAGCGTATGGTATTACCGCAGATTGGCTAACCGGTGAAAATGTTACAGTTTCTAGCCCATCTAACTGGAGTATTTAGACAGTTAGTAATAAAGATTCTATTGTTTATATGCGTGGTTCAAAAGCTTAGACTTCGGATATCGAAATTGATAATGCCAAAACCCAAGTATTTTTAAGAAATTTTGGTACTTTAACTGCTTGTTCTGTAAGATATACTGATGACACGCATTCTGAAAAAGTAACAGATTACTCAAAAGTAGAACTTACTCCGTTATCTTATTTCTTATCAGAGATGGACGGTCAAGTTTATGGCGTGCGAGTATATACTGTCTACGGGTATCTCTTAGCTACGATTCCGGTGATTTGTCGTATTAGCCATTATGCATCAGCTTATATAGATAATATGGCACAATATAATGGAACGGTTAAAATAGATGAGGATAATGCTATTATTTATTCTCCACGTATTTTAGCAGGAAAATATGAAGATATTGATGCTGGTTAGAAGATTTTTACTGGTGTGGCTTTAGGAGATTATTGTGATACAAACACTGATCCTAGTATGCGGTTATCCGGTATTTATGGATTTAATAAGGGTACATAGGTATACGCTTTTACAGAGGACGGAACGGCATTTATTGGTTCTAGCAACGGGCGAATTAATTTTGATGGTACTAATGCTACTCTATATAATAGCAATTATGAATCTAATCAGGGTATGCTAATTGATTTAGACGGTTCAGATATCTTCTGTAAGAATGGTGATTACTAGGCTTATTTTGGCGCGGGAGACAGCAATTACCCATTATAGATTGGTAATAATTTTAGCGTTGATTGGGACGGTAATGTCAATATTGGTGGTAATGGTAGTATTAATATTGATGAGTTTAGAGCCGATAAAGACGGCGTGCATATTGGTAATTAGACTAATTATATTAATATTGGTAGCAATGGTATTCAAATGAGTGGCAGTATAAGTTTTCCAAGTAGCTCTATTAGTTCTAGCGCAATTGATGGCTTAGATGACGAAATTAATCAGGCGACTTCTAATATTAATAGTTATACTGCCGATAAGATGTTGAAGGATTTATACAATGCCTCTAATAAAGGGGAAAATGGCCTATTTACTTGGAGCGAAGATGGAATGAGCATGACAGGACTAAATGCTAATTGCATTAACGCAGGTGTGATAAGCGCAGACCGTATTGGCGTTGGCAATTTAAAAGTAACAGTGGGTATTACACAAGGTTTTGATTTACTTGGTGATGCATCAGAAGGTATTTCTCAAAATCCTAATAGATGGATAAAGTTTGGGCGAATAATTACAGAAACTGGCTTAGCAGGTACTCATAAAACTTATGGTGTAAAAATAGCTGTTGATTAGAGAGATTCTAATGGAAATAAGACTGATCAAGAAAATTTACTTTTTATTTCAGATGCAGGTATACGTATAGAACTCGGTGGGGGTTTTGACAATGGCGGTGTAACTTTTGGGTTTTATAATAATGGCCTCCAGATTTCAGGCAGCAACCAAGGTACAATTTCGAGTAAAACATATGGTTGGGAATGAAGGTGGAAAAAATGGAAAATGTTTCTTTACAATAGATTATTAATGGTTTAATGTCAATCTCCACCAAAGGAAACGATACTTTGGTAATGGCAGATTGTATCCGTGCTCTAGCGGTTTTCGCATAGCAATTGGAAAAAGCTGGGGCCTCGATAAGCGCAGTGCAAATCCCAAAGGAGGAGAAAAAGGAGGAATAATTAATGGCAACGAGATTATATCCTCCCAATTTGGAAAATACTATTCCGGCTTTTTATGGGACTTCAATTGAAGTCCCATTTTCTATGAATAGCACAGTTAGTAGAGACCAAATTGAGGGGTTTATGTTATAGATTAAGAGCCTTACCGGTAATTCGGCTCTTGTTAATAATATCATATCTAGTAATTTTAATATAGAAAAGCAAAAAGTAAAATTTATTTTGCCGCAGGAGCAAGTGAATAAATTAAATGTAGGACAATATTACAAATTGTAGATAGCTTATTTGCCGCAGGGATATTCATCTGAAAGAATGGCGATAACTGAGCAAGAAGTCTTATTATAGAAAGTTAAGAATTTATCCCCGACTTCAAATACGGTTGAAGAATCTATATAGGCATTAAAAAGTTTATATCGTCAGACTTTATAGAATTATATAAAATTTTATTTAGACCCTGATGAAGTCTTATTGCGGCAATATAGTGTTTCTAATGATGGTGATTGGTCGAATTATTGGACGCAAGTTTGTTTGCAGCAGCTTTAGCAAGATATTATAACTCAATTAAAAAATGCTGCTTAGGCAAATTTAGATTCTGATTCAATAGAAAAGCAAAAAGCTAAGGTACAAGATGCAGTGGATGCATATTCTAAAGGACTTACAGATGTAAATTTCGCTTCTCACTATGCAACTTTAAAAGCGAGTTTTACTTCTATTGATATAGAAACGGTTAATCAGGCGAATCTTGAAGCAAACACATATCGTTCTATATTTGAGGCGTTATCTAAGGTCAATCTGTACAATAATCAAGCTGAATTAAATATTTTTAAAAATTGTGATAATAATGAAGTGGTATTACGAGGTAAGGAATATTATAACCAACATGTCTCTTATCCGCAAAAATACGATCCTACAACTTTAGAAGGATTTAATAATATTTAGGCTTTGATTATTAATAAAATGACGCGCGCTATTGAAGTTTGTAGGCAAGAAACTTTAACTAGTACGAGTGAATTATATCCAATTGTTGGATATTTTTCAACAGCGGCTATAGTGAAATATACTTCAGTTCCGACGGTGGAGATTCAGGGATTGAAGTCTTATAGTACTGCCGCTCAGCAGACAGATTATGTGGGCGAATATTCTTCATCAGATCCGACAGAGCGTGTAAAATATTACAGTTTCTATTTACGTGATGAGAATGGTAAAATAGTGGATTCTGTAACTGATAGTATACATAATAGTAATTCAGATACAGTTTCTTCAACAGACATTGGACAATCTATTCGTAGTTCCGATTTATTTTCTGCGAAAATTTGGATGGATAAAGATAAATTATATACAGTTTAGTATGTCGTGAAAACGACGAATAATATGACACTTACTTCGCCAGTATATAATATAATTAGACGTGCTATGGTGCCGCTTGATGATATTTAGTTTTATGCTACGCCGCATCCAGATTATGGATATATTGCCTTAGAGCTAGATTATAATAATAGCAAGATTGACCGTGTTGGTACTTATTTATTATCACGGACTTATAAAAAAGATGGAGTCTAGATAAAAGAAAAATTAAAGAAAATTAATTTAGCCTACGATCTGTCTAATGACTGTCTCTTATACACATCTCCGAGCCCACGAGACTACGCTGCATCTCGT
>ENA-OZLD01000055-OZLD01000055.1-human-gut-metagenome-genome-assembly--contig:-NODE-55-length-29029-cov-23.758439_pt1 | contig 29029 bp, 18 predicted proteins | sample MGYA00244834_ERZ653780 | MGnify/ENA primary metagenome ERZ653780 (study PRJEB26926, sample SAMN06164474) | human gut metagenome | biome: ENVO:00009003; feature: ENVO:2100002; material: ENVO:00002003...
TTTTGCAATATGCAAAGAACGCCTTAATTCGGGGACAAAGATACGATATTTTTCTAAATCTCGCATAGCTTACAAGGAGAAAACCTTGGAAATTAGAACTTTTTACGTTAAAATCCATATTTGACAAGCAGATTTTGAAGAAAATATTTGGAGTTTCCAATAAAAAAGAGTATTTTTGCAGCAACAAATCCCACCACGCCTCTCAACGATGCGTACCACGGTGGGACTTCGCTTTTTATAAAGGGTATATAGATTACGACAAACAACCGATAAACGTAGATGAACAGGTTGCCTTGCTCCAGAACAGAGGGCTGGTGATAGAAGATATTGCAACTGCCAAATTGCAGCTTCGCAATATCAGTTATTTTCGTATTGCCAGTTACCTACGATATATGGAGGAAGACAGACAGTTTCATCATTATAAACTGGGTAGTACATTTGAACAAGCCATCGACCTTTATCTCTTTGACAAAGAACTTCGTCAACTTATATTCAAGGCAATTCAAGATATAGAGATTTCTCTTCGGACCAAAATGATTCAGATATTTTCCATGGAGCATGGCGCATTTTGGTTTATGGATGCATCATTGTTCAAGAATGCAGACTTTTATGAAGGCTGCCTTGACAATATCAAGAAAGAGGTATCTCGTTCAAATGAAGATTTCATCAAGGAGCATTCCGAGAAATATACTTTCCCTTCTCTCCCTCCTGTGTGGAAAACATTAGAGGTCGTTTCGTTTGGTACGCTTTCCAAATTATTTTGTCTGTTCAAGGACAATCGTCTCAAAAAGCAAGTGGCAAGAGAGTTTGGACTACCTCAATACACTTACTTGGAAAGTTGGATAAGGTGTATAACCGTGCTTCGCAATTGTTGTGCTCACCATGCCCGTATATGGAATAGGCGTTTTGCCTTGAAGCCACAATTGCCAAATCGGCTTCCACTTTCTTGGATTGCTCCAACCCAAAAGCCTATCAAACTTTACCATCAGTTATGCACCTTATTATATATGGAGCAAACTATAACTCCTTGTATGGATTTAAAAAGCTCTCTGCTCAGATTGTTCGCAGATTATCCCAATATTGATTTACATGCCATGGGCTTTCCACAAGGATGGGAAAACGAACCTTTATGGAGATAGCAACAAGTGTTCGGATATAAGTCTATCCAAACACTTGCTTGTTGAATTCGCGCTTTGGCTGCTTTAGAGCTTTATGTTAACGAATCCATAGTTTTATGGCTCCTAAGTCTATGAGTTCCGAGAAGGAAAACATAGAGTTAAAAAGCAAAGAAAAAAACAACACGGACAAATTGAATTTGTCCGGACAAATTGTCCGGCAGTCTATAAATTACTAATATTTAACCATTTACAAGCACCCGGACAAAAGAGCCGGACAAATTCAATTTGTCCGTGTTCCTCATTTAACTTAATTATTTTAACTTTTTGGTCAAAAACCACCAGTTTTCAGCCTTTCTGCCTGAAAGCAGAAGGCGTTACCCCTCTCATCTTCTTGAAGAACTTGGTGAGATGAGCCTGGGATGAGAAACCGAAGGTATTGGCTATCTCCTGAACCGTATGCGTGGTGGTAGAAAGCTCACGCTCTATCTCCTTCACGATGTATTCATCGATGATTGCCTTCGGCGTCTTGCCGGAGATGCGGCGGGTAACCTGAGCCAGATAACGGCCACTCACATTCAACTGGTCGGCATAGAAATGAACATCGCTGTAAGTGCGGCAGAAGTTATTCACCTGCGAGATAAACTGGTTGTAAAGCTCGGAACTTCTGCCCTGCAGATTGCTCTGGCGCACGAGTTCTACATTGATGAAATCCTGCGCCATCGCCAACGCCTCCTCCATCTTCTTGCCCTGATTCAGATAAACGGCAAGAGCTGAAGAGAAACGGTTGATGAGACCATGCGAATTGGCATTGTCGAGGCGATAGATCCGGAGTCCCTGCTTCTCGGCAAGGCTCAGCAGCTTGGAATTCTGCAGAATGATGTCGCTCTCCTTCTTGCGTGACACGACGACAGAACAGAGCGGCAGCAGACGGTATTTGATCTGGCTCACCACATCTTCCGTCATCAGCGCATCGCCCTGGCTCGACCAGATGGCAGGGGCATAGATGATATGGGCAGGACGGTACTTGGTCAGGGCATCGATGACCACATTCAGCGTCTCCACCCTGCGTATCATACCAATCTTCACAATATCAGGCTGCATATCGTTCATGATAGCCTCTATCTGCCCCGAAACAATCTCGGCAGGAATATCGAAGAACTCCTGAATACCGAGCGTATTCTGCACAGTGATGCTGGTTATTGCCGAAACAGCATAACCGCCCAACTCGGAAATCGTTCTGATGTCCGCCTGCACACCAGAGCCTCCGGTGCTGTCTGAACCTGTAATCGTTAATATCATATCCTTAAACTTTGAACCCGATGATAAGTTTGAGGGCAAAGATACAAAAAAAGAGCGAATAATCCGCAGAATTTGCAGATAATTCGCTCTTTTTTTTATTCTTCAGTGAGATCTTTACATTCCTTGAGTATCTCGGCAGGTACCTCATCGCAACGCTTGTAGCGGCTGATGTCGGTAACATCATCCTTGGCAGTCCATATCATGGAACCCGATGCCAGGAGGCGGGTTACGAGATAACTCTGGTTCCAGTCGCCCTTACCGTTATCATAGCTTCCGCTGATGATGTAGCCCTGGTATGGATCGTTCTTGATAGCGAACGAACCGGTGATATGGCGACCATACATACTGTCAAACTTCTGATACATCTCGAAAGTCTGGTCCTTGCGGTTGAAAACGATGTAGCAGTATGTGCCCTCAGCAAGAGGTTTACCGTTCCACTCAGCCAACTCCCATGTGCCATGAAGATTGGCAGGTGTAACTTCCAGAGAAGGCTCCTCCGGTTCTTCATCATCGCTGCTGCAGGCTGCAAAGCCGCAGGCAAACAAAGCAATCACCAGGAGGGTGAAGAGTTTTTTCAAATATTTCATTGTCTTGGTATTTTTTTCTTTTTTACTTTTTTACCCTTTTACCTTTGTACCTTTACAACGACCTGTATCGTCCTGTCAGACGGACGGGCGTCCAAGCCCTCCAGAATAACAGGGAAGGTGAAGGATTCGGGCATCGTAGCCGGAATCTTATCGGCTATGATGGTGATGACGAGGTCAGCCTCATCACCCGGTTCTATCACCTCAGGCTCTGTCGTAAGACGGGCATAAGGAGGAAGAAGGAGGCTGGATATACGGAGCGGCTTGTCGCCGCTGTTTCCGCAGAGGATACGTGCCTCAGGCTCTGTGCCCGGCTTTACCTCTGTGATACTTGCCTTCGCCTGTTTCAGTCTGAGTGCGCCCATCTTGTGCGGATAGCGTGCCCACTGGTCAGCACCCGGCAGCACCTTTCCCGTTAAGGCAAGCTTAACGGCAGGCTGTCCCTCTACCTCTTTCAGATAGAGATAAGCACCCGTATTGATGGTGCCCGGATAGCGGTTAGGCGTGAAGGTGATCTGCACCTGACAGGTATCGCCAGGCTTCATCACATCGCCCCTGACATAAGAACTGGTACATCCACAGGTGGTTCTCACCTGTGTGATGTGCAGTATCTTCTTGCTCACATTCTTACCTACGAAGGTGAAGGTGCGAGGCGCATCGTCCTCGGTCATCGTACCTGCATCGATAAGCGGATGCTCAAACTTCAGCAGTTCCTCCTGCGCATTCACCGTAACAGGCAAAGCCAGAAAGAAAAGCGATAGGAAAGCAAATATCTTCATATTACATCCAATTACATCCAACCATTGTTACCGGCACTCTTTCTAACGGTCACAACTACGGTCTGGCTGGTACCATCGGCAGCTGTTACGGTGAGCGATGTGCTTCCGGCAGCGAGTCCCTTCACGATGAGCGTCTTGCCATCTACCGAAGCAGAAGCTACGCCGTTATTCGCTACAGCGCAAGAGAATCCCTCTGTCCGACCTGCGAAATATGCAGCGAGGTTGAGAGAAACAGTCTTCTCGATGCCCACATACACGTTAGGCAACTTCATATCAGAACTGAGTTCCTTGTTCTTGATGTTATTCAAGAGCTGAGCTGCATCAATCAGACCAGCACCCATCTTGCCGATGTACTTAGAGAGCTGTACAATCTCTGGCGAAGCACCTACGGTAGTATGGTTCATGTAGTAGGTCTTGGTTGCACCATTCTGATAATGACTATCCAATTCCTTTACAGACTTCTTCATCAGGGCTACGAAATCGGCAGCACGATAATGACGGTTCGTCTTGGCAGCATAAGCGAGACCCAAGGCAGCCACACCCGAAACGTGAGGACAAGCCATAGAGGTTCCCTCCATGTAGCCGTAAGCAGGCTTACCGTTCTGGATCATCGTAGAGAGCACAGCACCTTTCTGCTCGGTTGTCGTCTTCTCTGCCCAGTATTCATCTTCCTGCTCGCCAATCTTGCTGTAATATTCCAAGTCGCCACCAGGAGCGCTCAGGGTTACGAGCGAACCGTAATCAGTGTAGCAGGCTGGAGTAAAGTCGGCAGCTACAGAAGATACGCAGACGCACTTAGAGTAAGCACCTGGGAAAGCAGGATTGCCAGCATACTCGTTACCGGCTGCGAAGACTGGAATACCACCGTCGATGACACCATTAGGCGAACCGGCATTGTTGATAAAGTAATCCAGAGCTTCCTTCTCCAGCGGATAGGTCTCAGCCCATTCCTTCTCGGTAGCAGGGCCCGGAGTATAACCATTGATGATGCTAGACTCTGAAGAGTTGTAACCCCAACTGCACTGCAGGATGACTGCACCATTATCGGCAGCATACTTGATGGCTCTCGCCTCGCCTGCCAAGGTTACACTGTTCTGGCCGGTGAATACCTGGCATGACATGATCTTGACACCAGAGTTAGGAGTACCGTCACCACCAGCTACACCACAAACACCTTTACCATTATTATTTACGGCTGCAATAGTACCAGCTACGTGAGTACCATGACCGGTGTCATTGGCATCAGTCCAGGTAATATCGCCGCTCTCAGTAACGAAGTTGTAGCCATGAAGGTCGCCATCATAACCATTACCATCGCCATCAGTCTTGGCTCCCTGAGTAGTCTCACCCGGGTTGCACCACATGTTGGCTGCCAAATCAGGGTGCGTATACATCACACCCTCATCAAGAATAGCCACGATGATAGAAGGATCGCCTGTACAGGTCTTCCATGCCTCAAGTGCATTCACGTCACATCCTGCCTTAGCACCCACCTGATTATTGTTGAGCTTCTCAAAGTCATAGTGGTCCTCACCCAGGTTACGGTAGTGCCACTGGCTGGCAAAGCCCGGGTCGTTTGGCTCGCCCTCGGCTGCTGAGCGGGTAGACTTCTGCTGAAGTGCCTTATCGCTGAGATAGATGCGCTTGCTGTCTGTATTGTAAGCACGCTTGATGCGGCCGTTGGTCTGAACCTTTGAGATTTCCCCCAACTGCTTCAGGCGCTCGGCAGCCGCCTTCAGGTCGGTTCCCTTATTAAACTTCACCGTATACCAGAGGTGGAGTCCCGCCTCGCGGGTTCTTGCCTCAGTATTTGCATCTACCGGGAACACACGCTCAAAGCTGTAGCTTCCCAGGATGTCGAGCACCTCGTCAGTAGAAGGAATACCCGAACGGGTAGCCTTTCCGGCGCGAGTCTTGCTCAGTTGTGCCTGGTCGAGGATATCGCTCATCTCCGGACAGAACTTTATCAGCAACTCACCCGCCTCAGCATCTGCAGGGATGGTGATTTCTGAATTGCCGTCAGAAGAGCCGATGGTTGACAGGCTGTCAGAACAGCCCGTCAATGCCAATGCGACCATTGCTATATAGAAAAACTTTTTCTTCATTGTTTGCTTCTATATTGTTTTTATGTTTATCTTACTTTTTCTTAGTTCTCCTGTACTTAGCCATCAGCGCAGCTTCATTAATATCGCCTGCTGCCACGTATGTGCGGTAGTAGAGCGGATAAGCTACACCCGGAATCTCCCACTTGCTGCCTGGGTCGCTGGTTCCGTAATAGTAGTCGTAGCTGTAGCTGTCTTCTGTCATATTAGAGAAACCAACGGCAGCGCCATCGCTGTTCTTACCCTTAGGCTGCTGGTTGAAGATCAACGTAGGTGCATTCCATTCTACCAGGTGTGGATGGAAGAGAATCCAGTTTGGCACCTCACCTGTAAAGAAGTTCAGGTTGAGTGACAACTGACGGCAGTTTGGCAATACACGTGGCACCTCGCTAGCATAAACATCCTCGCAAACTACAGAACCATCCTTGTGCTTGCAGGTTACAGGCTTATTCCAGCGTGAGAGCAACCACTTGCAGGTATCGCCTACCAGCTTGTCGAGATAATCTTCCTTGTTGGTAGAGAAGTCAGACTTGCTGTATCGGGTGGCCTTGCCGGCAGCCTCCAGAGCTGCATCCATCTCTTCATCGGTAGGAAGTTCACCCTCCAGGAAGCAGTAAGACAACTTCAGTGTATTCAACTTATCCCATGTCAGGAGCTTGAGAAGCGCCTGACGGTCTGCAGATCCGGCATTTACCTTACCATACAGTCCGATAGGATAGTTATTATAAACATAGACGCCTGATGCATTCTTTTCGCCCAGCGAAGCGATGTTGATGACAACATCCGTACGGCGCTGTGCATAGAGAATGAGGTTACGCAACTTAGGGAAGTTCTTCTCGTTGACGATATCGGTGATATCTGACAACTTGTTGAAGTTGTTACTTACCAGGTTGAGCGATTCAAGACTCTTGCCCAGATTAATAAAGTTAGCAGGCAACTGAGTCAGACCGTAAGCCTCAACGGTAAGATTCTTCAGATACTTCAGCGAGCAGATTTCATCACCGAGGTTCACCTCACGAATCAGGTTGTTCTCGTTGGAAACAACAGAGAATGACTCCAGGAACTTGAGGTTGCCCACTTCCTTAGGAAGAGTTTCGCCACTCTTGAGGTTGAACATGCTGAACTTGACAGAACGTACACGTCCTAAAGCCTCAGGATGTTTTTTCACTAAATCATCAGTAGCTTCCCAGAGTGTTACGCCGCTCCAATTGCGCATGTTGTCGCTCGTATCGTAGGTTATCATGCTGCCCAGCTTCTGGTTAATCATGATGACAGAGAGCGAGTCTCCCGCACGGTTATCCTCAATCTTAGGTGCAGCCTTCTGACGAACAGTCAAGACAACATCCTCTGTAGGATTTCCATCAGCATCCACCAGCTGGTCTTCTGCCTTGACAGGCACCAGGTGAACCTTAGCCACACGAACGGCAGGAACCACGTTCATCGTCCAGCGGAACTTGAAGTTGACGCTGCGAGGACGATACTTTCTATCCAGCTTGATACCCAGGTTAGTACCTGTCAGCTTATCTTCATACTTGCTGTTCAGGAGCCAGCCTTCACGCTCACTCTCGTTCTCAGCCTTCTCGGCATCGGGCATGTTTCCCTCGAAGGAATACTCAATCTTTCCGATCTTGCATTCCACGTTGGCAGAAATCAGACTCTCGAATGCACGGTTATCGTAAGAATCAGAGTTCTCGATTTCCACTACAGGTTCCTTCAGGAAAATCTGCTTACCATAACCAAACTGGGTGATGGTAAGCTTACGGCTCTGTCCATTAGCACCCTTGAAACGGAGTTCCGTGCTGCGGAGTGTGTTAGAAAGAGTAGAATCTACCTTGATGGTACCCTCAACAGATCCCACGCCGTTGGCTGGCGAAAGCATGAGCCAAGGCTCAGAGGTATTTGCCACCCAGTCTTGCGAAGCAGCGATGGCAATCTGCTCTGTTCCTCCCTGCGGACCTAATGCAATCTCCTCCTTATCGAGAGCCAGGCCTCCTGGGATTTCGACATCATCCTTATCGCTGCAGGCTGTGAAAAGCCCGGCAGCGAGAACGATACCTAATGTCAGTTTATTCATATATTTCATATTACTACTTTCTTATAGGGTTTAATTTTCGAGATCCAAAGCATCGCAACCGCGGATGTCCTGATTCTTGTCGTAGAACAGCATATACATACCTGCCTTGATGTAAGGACATACGCTGGTTACATCGATAGAGATGTTAGGGTTGTCGGCGATGTTCAAGATATAAAGGTGAGAGGTCAGCGTCTCTTCTACCTTACGGATATCGTTGGAACCTATCTGGAACTGAATCAGACTTGGACAGGTGGTGATTCCTGTAGGCCATGTGCGCAGACAACGCTGGTCGGTCTTGGCATCACGCTGATGGTTGATGGCAAAGGCACGGAGCACGGCACTGTTCAACGGCTGGGTTGGCACCTCGGTGAAGCAGTTGTAGCTCAAGTCCATATTGGTAATGTATGGCAATGTGGTTGAGCGGAAGTCATCAGAGAGGGATGTCAACTTGTTGAATCGGAAGTCGATGACCTGCAGCAGATAAGCCTTCTTGCCCTTGATGGAACCCTTAGGGATGGTGCGCATCTGGTTGCCGCTCAAATCGATGGTTGTGATTGGCGAACCGGCTGTAAACAACTCAGAAGGGAACTTCTCTATCTTATTGTTTGACAGACTGACTGAAGCTGCATTGATACCCTTGTAGGTACCATGACTATTATCTACACCTGTAATCTCGTTGTAAGAGAAGTCTACAGAACCCATCTCGCGAACAGAACTTGCATCGAAGATATTCGGAATCTTCTTCAGTTTGTTGTGAGCGAAGGTCAGACTCTCTACATCTTCTGTAAAGGCACAGAGATTAGCAGGAATCTCTTCAATCTGGTTGTTGTTCAGATAGAGAGAAGTAAGTGCTACCTCAGAACCGAACGGATGTACCTTCTTGATGTTGTTGTAAGCCAGGTCGAGCAGACCGAGGTTTACCATCTTGCTCAAGGCAGATTTCTCTGGGAACTCCTCCAGGTTGTTGTAACTCATATAGAGAATCTGGAGTGTCTTACCAGTCTTCTCCTCAGCTAAGCGGGTCCAGTCGCTTCTCAACTGATTGGCTGAGATTCCCTTGCATCGTGCCAGGTTCATCGCCTGCAATTTAGGGAGATTATAGTAGAAGTCTGGAATGCGACTGATCTTCGGACAGTTGTAAAGTTCGATATCGGTCAGGTTTTCCATCTTGTCCCAATCCTCATCCTTGAATTCCTGCGCAAACTTACCGTAAACAGGATCGTCAGCATTGTAGAACTTCGCACAAACCTCATCGGATGTGATAGAAGAGTTACCGATATAGAACTGCTGCAACTTAGTCAGGCGATAGATGGCCTTAGATACACCTGTAATCTTGTTGGTCAATGTACCGATCTGTGCATCCTTCAGATTGATGCGGCTGTCCTTCTTGATTCTGTTCTTTGGTGCCACCTTAGGATCTGAGTTGTAGCTTTCTACAATCATATCCGACATATTGGCACGTGGGTCATACTTCAGGAACTTGTTCTCATAGTCGTGACGCATGCTGCTCTTCTTTGCTGCAGTCAGACTGTTTGCATCATAATCATTGAAGATGTTGGCACCAATCTTCTCATCGTGAGAACCGAGGTTGAGCACCTGGAGTTCTGTCAGCTGTCCGATGGCATCAGGTACGATTCCCTTTGCTCCGAAACCGGCGATGATGAGACCGATAACACGGCCGTTGCTGTTGAGCGTTACGCCCGGCTGTTCGCCCCACATATCGAGTTCCTTGTTGAAGTTCCAGTTAGCTCCCTTGAAGGTAGCATCACCATAGAAGCTCCACTCCTTACCCTGGAGAGATTCCCAGATAGCCTTCAACGCCTCATAGTCCTTGATATACTCCTTTGTCTTGGAAAGGAGGATAGGCACCTGAGCTTTATCATTGAGTTGATTGTCCTCTATAATGAAAGTCTCACCCTTTACAGGCTGGGTCTCATACTTGGTCTTCACCGCACCTGTCTTGCCGTAGGTGGTATATGAGGTAACCTGATAGGTACCGGCAGGCAGCCATACGGTAGAATCGCAGTAAGCTGTACCTGTGTCCATATACTTATCGTTCTCATTGTCAGGATTCTGATTCTCCTTGCTTCCCTCCTTGTATTTCACCTTCAGTTCAGTGAAAGTATAGGTCTCACGGGTAAAGAGATTAGTTACGCTGACATCAACGAGACGGATGTTAGAGAAGAGATACTCAGTACCACCGGCACGGGTCTTCTCCCACTCCTTCACGAGATTGAACTTCACCTTACCACGCTCCACAGTCTCCACCATGAGGTTCTGTACTTCCAGACCGCCACCTACTACAGTGAATGTTTCGCCGGCAGAAGAAGCCAGCAACTCCTCGTCTACCGCATCATAGAGATAGAAACCGATGACGGTGTAAGTACCCGAAGCGAGTTGCAGTTTTTCACTTCTCAGACCGTACTCTGCATTCTCTGAATTATAAGAATTGAGCACCAGTGTCTGAGACACAGTTGTACCGTTGTGCTCCATGACCACCTTGATTTTCTTGGCATCATCCAGTTTCTCAAGTTTGTCAAGGGCAGTAGCACGGGTAGCTCTAGAAGAAACCTTCTTGCTGAGCGTGAACTGCACATATCCGTATGTGCCGTCCCAGCCTCCGGTTTCATCATCCGAGCAACTTGTTGCTGCAAAGGTCAGGAGAGAGACCAAGAGCAACAAGAGTGCCTTTGAAAATATTTTCATTCTGTTCATTACTTTCTAATTTTTCTGATAGAAGTATGTTTCTTACTCATTCCCTCACCAGGAGATTCAACAACAAGAACCTTTACAGGAGTTCCGTTGTCCTTGAATACCATAAATATCGGAGTAGCAGCAGGAACCTTTACGAAGAATACCCAGTTATTATTCGTATCCATACTAGGCTCTGCATAAACATCTTTTCCGTCGCTATCCATAACTGTAAGATAGCCTGTCTCCATCATAGTGGTAGGATCCCAATCCTTGATATTAGGATTAACTGTAAGAGAGCTTCCTACTTCTGACTGAGCGACATATATTTCGTCACCATTGTAGCCAAATACTTCTGATATGACAGAACCATACATTGATTTATCCTTCTTGCACTCTACTGGCAAGTAGCTCATCTTCAAGATTGTCGGTGCTGCAGACTGATCATCAGCAGAAGAGTTGGCCTCCTTCTGTACAACATCCATCAGGAAGTAGCGGTCGTAATCGCTCTTCACGCTTGTGAAGTCGTTCTCAAGCATCTCATCGAGACCGTTCTCAAAAGTTGCGTAAACGCTCTGTGGCAATGCATAAACCAGGAACTCACGGCTTCCGTTGCTCAAAGGCTCAATAGTGAGCTTAACGTCACCCTTTTCACCCTTCAGTTTCACAGCACCAGATGTATCCTCGAACAGACCGTTCTCTTTACTTTCGAAGACTACTAGCTGATATTCATCATTAAGCGTATTGATCTTGAAAGGAACAAAGTTGTAGAAGGTAAAATCGTTGGTATCACCACCAGTCAGGCTAGAACCATTCTGAGTGAACACCTTACCATCGAGAGATACATTCCATACTGCCCACTGTGAAGAGGTTGGATAAGTAACATCCATGGTGCTGGTGGTCATACCATTATAGATAACAGGTACGGTTACAGCAGCCTTGCCATCCTCAGAAGTAAAGGTGATGGTGTAGTTGCCGTCCTTAGCGATGGCATACTTAGCACTTACGCCCTGATTCTCCTTGAAGGAAACTCCGCCTACAGCATCCTTGTTAGGTGTACCTACCAGGAAGCCGCCTTCCAAGTCTACCCAAGCTGGAGTATTGGTAACAGCAAAACGGTAGTTTGACTTTACGGTAAACTTGGTGTATACATTGTAACCTACAGTGATACCTGTCTCGGTGATATCATTGCCAGCCGCATCGAATACCTGCAACTTATAGCCGGCAGCCGAACGTTTAACCTCAGCGATGGCAACCTTCTGACCACCCATATTCAGGAAGAGCTGAGCCACGCTCATATCCTTGCTGGCATCATCATCAGTAATTTTAACCTTGATGGTCTGCTTGCCTGCAGTACCATTGAGTACGAAGGCGTCTGCTTTCTCGCCCTGCACCAGTTTACACCAGATCTTGTCTGAAGAAAGGCTCCAGCTCTCGTTGGCATCGAAGGTGAAGTCCAACTCAGCGCCAGCTTCACCGGCGATAGTCTGTACCTGTGGGAACACAGGAGTTACGGCATCGTCGTCATCGCTGGAACAAGCTGTGAACAGAGTCACTGATACCAGCGCCATCAATACGAGCCAATATTTTGAAATCAATGTTTTCATTTTCTTTTTATTCTACGATTAATATCCTTGTTCTTTCAATTTCTCTGCCTCTGCATCGCTGATCCATTTAAATACGGTGATATAGGTACCTACATTACCGAATAATGAACCATCTTTGTTGTTTACACTCATAACAACATACTGCAATACAAAGTCCTCATTGGTACTATAATAAGAGGTATAGAGAGAAGGCTGGCTGATGCGCAGCTTGCCGTCTCCATAGATGGTACCGAACGCCTCGCCGGTTTCACCGGCTATCTGGTCGTCCATCTCTACCTTTGGCTCAAGAATGTTCTTGGTGTTGAACTTCAACTTCAAGTTGTAGCCCTTATAGTAAACATCCTTCAGGAGAATGGTATTCTCCTCGCCTTCCACCACCTCTGTCTTGATCAGACGGTCAGTTACGTTGTTCAGATACTGGCTGTAGAAAGTAGATGTTACCTTACACCAGCCTGAGAAGTTGTGGATATCGAAAGGACAATACTTCTGCATTACCACGTGGGTATAGTCCTTATAGAGATCTGTCCAGTTATACTTCTCCGGAATCACCAGTTTCAGGGTGAAGCCGAGCGAATCGGTCTTGCCGATGTTATCATAGATACCCTGAACCTTCACATTTCCTACCATCTCGCCCGCCTTGATTGTAACGGTGTTGTTGAGGATGCGGTAATGCTTACCCTCGATGGCATTGCTCTGCTTGTCTACTACCTCCACGCCGAAGGTGCGGTCGTAGTCAGCTTTTTCGGTTGCAGATACAGGCACATTGAAAACCTCATTGCTTTCCTGTACAGCATACTGATAGAGCGTATCAGAGAACATGATATGACTTGGACCAGCATAAGTGGTATAATCCTGTGAACAACTCACAAGAGCGATGAGTGCAGCTACGGCTGCCAAACATCCCATCATTATTTTCTTCATGATCGTCTCCTTATTTTATTTGTTACTTTCATTAGGCTGAATCTCAGAACCTGGTGCCTCAAGCTCATGCTGAGGAATTGGCCAGACAAAGAGAGGGTCATCCTTTTCAACCTTCAGACTGCTCTGCACGAAGTTGGCAGCAGGCTGGTCGGCAGCCTTACGCTCAAATCCCTTGTGCCAGCGCTTGAGGTCGTTCAGACGGAAGCCTTCCATATAGAGTTCCTTCACGCGCTCTGCCTCGATTATCTTCATGGCGTTGCTCTCGCTCATCGAGGTGTTTCCACCATATGAAGAGTAGCGGGCTGTACGCAAGGTAGAGATATCCTTACCTGCCTTACCGTAGTCCTTCTTCATGGCGTAAGCCTCAGCACGTATCAGATACTGCTCTGACAGACGGAATACCATTGGCTGATGAACATGCAGGATATTGTTGTTCAGGAATTCTGCATCGCCGAAATACTTGCTCAGCAAAGGCCACTGCAAACCGTGCTCATAACCTGTTACACGGGTTGTGAAGATGGCTGCAGCACGGAGGTCATTGCTGTCGAATGAGTTGATGACCCATGTCTCAGGCACATAGTCAGGGCGATAAGTTACGAAGTTGTAGTTATCGAAGATGGTACCCAGTGCACCGCCATAGCTGTTCACGGTGAAGCCTACCTTCCAGATAGCCTCACGCGAATCACCATAGGTCCAGATATACTTATAATCGTTCACCTGGTTTGAATAGGTGTTGGAAGAAGCCTTCTCCAATGTATAATACTTACTGCCGATTACCTTAGATGCATACTTGATGGCATCATCATACTTATGCATATATAAGGATACGCGCGCACGCAAGGCATGACAGGTATACTCGTTGAAGTAAATCTCGTTGTAGAGACTTCCTGTGAAGTCTTCGTCTACCTTCAGATACTCAGTAGCCTTGTCAAGGTCTCTCAATACGAATTCGTATGATTCCTTCAGACTGGCTCTCTTCTGTGGCTCATTGCCGTAATAGTGCTCTGTGAGTACCACGCCGAGTTCCTTCTCTGCCTGCTCATCGCTATCGTAAGCCTTGCAGAAACACTTGATCAACTCTGAGTAAGCCAGGGCACGGGCAAAATAAGCCTCGCCCTCACACTGCTCCAGCTTGTCGAGCTCCTTATCACTGTTGGTGTTTGCCTTTACCTTATCTACATGATCGAGCAGGAAGTTGGCATTGTTGATAACACCATAAAGATCGGCATATACCGCCTCGATGTTGGTGTTGGTAGCCTTGATATCTTTCCAACGGTAGATATCGCCATAGGCATTAGAGTAGCCCTTCACGCAGTACACAAAGTCTGCCTGCAGATCTGGCAGGATTGTCAGATTGCCCGAATAGAGGGCGCTGCTCTTGAAACTGTCGTAGATACCGTACACCAGCTTGTCCATGTCGCCCACCGTGTTGATAGCCTGGTCCATGCGGATAGAATCCTCAGGATACTTATCAAGACAGGAAGACATCGAGAGGGCTAGGATTCCCGACAGGATGTATGTCTTTATATTTTTGATATTCATTTTTTTCTCCTTTCTTGGTTAGAATTGCAATTCAACACCCAGAGTAAACTGGCGTGATGCCGGATACTGTGCCTGGTAAATATTGGATGAAACCTCAGGATCCAGACCATTGAAACCGGTTATGGTGAAGAGGTTCTGTGCCTGACCGTAGATTCTGACCATAGAGAAGAAGTTGGTCTTGCGCAACAGACTCTGTGGCAATGAATAGGACAGACTGAGATTCTTCAGACGGAGGAACGATGCATTCTCCAAGAAGCGGTCGTCGAGCTGGGTTACCTCGCCCCAACGTGGGATGTCGGTAATATCGCCTGGCTGCTTCCAACGGTCGTACAACAGACGGTTTGACTGGTTGTAAGCAGTACCGAAGGTTACACCGCTCTCCTCGAAGTAACGGTCGTTGTTAATCACGTAGCGTGTACCGATCCAGCTGAACTGGGCAGAAAGCTGCAAGCCCTTCCAACGGAAGCTTGTACCGAAACCGCCCATCCAAGGTGCATCATAGGTCTTGCCTGTCATTACCTTGTCGCTCTCACGGAACTCGTTGGTCACGTTGCCATCCTTATCATACCAGAGCTGCTCACCATTCGCTGGATTCACACCGGCATAACGGTTCAGGAAGAACTCGCTTACTGAGTGACCTACCACATACTTCAAACCGGTGGTTGAGTTTACATACTCGGTTACACCGTTATAGAGTTCCTTCAATCGGTTCTGGTTGTAAGATACGTTGGCACTTACATTCCAGGTAAAGTCGCGTGTGCGGATAACATCACCGTCAGCACTCAGCTCGATACCCTTGTTAGCCATCACACCTACGTTCTTCCAGCGATAGCCCTCGCCGGTAACGGTGTAAGACTCAGGAACGCGCATCAGCATATTGGAGGTACGCTTGTAGTAAGCCTCGAAGCTGAAGTTGATTCTGTCGAGGAAACCAAGACGGAGGGCGAAGTTGTTTGCCCATGTTGACTCCCAACCCAATTCCTCGTTACCACTCTGTGATGGAGAGAAACCGGCAGTATTATCATAGTTGGCACCACCCGATACCAGAGCCAGATGATAATAGTTAGGAATCTCAGAATTACCCGATGTACCGGTACTTACGGCAATCTGGGCTGTGCTGAGCCACTTCATATCCTTCAGCCAGTCGGTTGACTTCACGTTATACATGAAACCGAGCGACCAGAATGTTCCCCAGCGATGATCCTTACCGAAACGTGAAGAAGCATCGGTACGCAGAGAGAAGTCGGCATAGTAGAGCTCCTTATAGTTATACTCGCCACGCATGAAGAATGACAGGTAAGAGTAGTCAGAAGATGAATCTGCCCAGCGGCTGGCACGTGTACCTGATGATACATTGGTCAGGAGATCGCTGGTCTGACCCTTGGAATATACCTGGAAACCCTCTGAGTGGAAATTGACAGCCTCCTGACCCAGCATCACGTTGAACGAATGGATATCGTTCAGGGTGAAACGGTAGTTAGCCGTAGTAGTCTCTGTCAGGTTGATGGCATCGCTGCTCTGGCGTGCCGCAGTACCCTGTCCGTTATTTGAAGAGAGACTTGGGAACGACTGGAGGAACGCTGTAGAATGGGTGAAATCGGCACCGAACTGAGTACGGATAGTCAGATTCTCTATCGGATAGATTTCAGCATACATGGTAGAGAGCACCTTATATTTCTTGTTCTTGATAGGATTCAAGCCCATGTAAACGATAGGGTTCTCGCTGGTTCCAGCCCAGTTGCCTGCTGAAAGTGAAGCCAGACTGCCATCCTTGGCATAAGGATTCCAGTAAGGCTGCATGAATCGGCATGCTGAGATAGGAGTAACGGTAGTATAGCTACCGTCGTCAGCCTGCTGAGCCTCTTCATAGGCAGCCATGGTGTTGGTACCTACCTTCAACCACTTGCCAGCCTTTACATCAGCATTGGTGCGGATGTTGTAACGGCGGAAGGTTGAATTCTGTGCGATACCGTCCTGATCGTAGAAACCACCAGAAACATAGTAGTTCAAGCGGTCGGTAGCACGGTTGATAGAGAGTTCGTAGCTCTGCAGCGGAGCGCGGTCGTTGAACACCTCGTCCAGCCAGTTTACGTTTACTCTTGAAAGGAGATTGTAATCCTTACCTGTATCCAGACCTACTTCTTTCTCAAACTGGATACGCTCGTCGGTATTCATCATTTTCCAGTTGGTCTGTGCCAACTCAGAGAAACCATACTGTGCACGGAGCGTAATCTTCGCCTTGTCCATTGACAAGCCTCGCTTGGAAGTGATGACAACCACACCATTGGCAGCACGTGCACCATAGATAGAGGTAGAAGAGGCATCTTTCAATACAGAGATACTTTCGATATCGTTAGGACTCAAGGTATTGAAATCAGAACTTGAGATTGGCACGCCGTCGAGGATAAAGAGTGGCGACTTGCCGGAGTTGATAGAGTTGGTACCACGGATCTGGAAGGTAGCCGCCTTGCTAGGTTCACCCGAAGAAGAGATGACCTGCAAACCAGTACTCTGTCCCTGCAAAGCTTGGTCGAAGCTTGCCGCCGGCACATTTTCTATCTTTTCAGACTTTACGGCAGACACGGAACCCGCAATGGTTCCCTTCTTTCTCACGCCATACGCCACCACAACCACTTCATCCATCATCTTGGAATCCGAAGCAAGGGTGATGTTGAGCGTATTTGTCTGCGCTTTCACAACGTGCTTCTGCGTAACGCAACCCACATAAGAGTAGGCAAGCGTAGCCTTCGAAGCACCCTTAATTTCGATGGTATAGTTACCGTCAATATCGGTCACTACGCCATTTGATGTTCCCTCTTGCATAATGGTCACACCAATCATCGGTTCGTTGTCTTCAGCAGACACGACTATACCCTTGACGCTGAAGCTCTGCGCCAAGACCGATTGGATAGACAACAATACAAGTGAGACAAGTAAAAGAGTTAATCTTCTCATCCTTGTTTGTTTCAAGTTTATTAATTAATAATTATCATATTTTTTCATTTTTTTCTCGTTTGGTAAAAGCCGAAAGCACTTAGGGCAACACTTCGCCCCTCCATTTATACATTCTTTCACTAAAATGCACGCATGGAAATACCTATTTAACTTAATTCGGTGCAAAATTACGAATATTTTCTTATTTGCCCAAGATAATCGCTTAAAATTTAAATAATTAATACGAAATATCTATGTTTTTTAGCATATTTGCTCATAAATTTAGTTAATTGTCGATTTTTTGTCACTTTCAGTTGCAGTTTTCAAAAAAAATCATTACCTTTGCGGCGACAAGAGAGAAGATGGGTAGCTTTTAGATTTAACCTCACAACTGCCACTCTTCAGATTATTAACAATTAATATATTAAAGTATGAGAAAAACTTTACTTTTTGCAGCCGCATTGTGCCTCTCGGCTTCAGCCATGGCACAGACTTTCGAAAATCCGCTGAATGTGTCACAAGGCAACAACCTTTACAGTGCTCACCAAGCAGGTGATGTTTACTGGAAATTCACTGCCGACCAGGACTACATTGCAACTGTTGGCATCTATGATGGAGGAGAGTATCCTTCAGTAGCACTCCTTAAGGATGGAGCAACCAAGCCAACAAACATCGACGGCACATTCACACCTCAATATGACGGCAAAATCTATGCCTTTGAAAAGGGCAAGACCTACTACATCATCCTGAATGCAACAGGCGCCGTAGAGTTAGGATTCACTCTGAAGCTGGAAGCCACCAAGAATGTAGGTAAAGGACTTACAGAAGCTGATCCGCTGGAAATCAAACTGGGCGAAACTCAGGTTATCGGCAACCCGGCATACGAAGGTACTGGTTCCTTCAACGCTTATGCCACTTATAAGGCAGAGAAAAACGGTCAGCTGCAGATCAAGACAGAACAGAACGCTTACAAGGCAACTGTAAACGGTACCGTCATTTCTGCTGTAAAAGAAAACGGAAAGAAGGTATTCAAATTCAAGACCGAAAAGGGTCAGGTTTACAACATCAACTTCCAACTCTCTATCCCAGTTGTCATCATCACATCAGAAGTGGTAGATGTAAAGGAAGGCTTCTTATGACATGCCATACGTACTGAAGGAAGGAGAGAACACCATTCCTGCCGAAGCTGGCAAATATTACTTCAGCTATGCACTTTCCAAGAAGGGCTATCTCAAAATTACCAGCGACGAAAAGATTGAGGGCGGCAAGTTGAGCGTTTACGGAAACCAGCTTCACGCTAAATCTGAAACAAACGCTGTGGTAGAGTCGGCTGAAGGCTCTTTCGATGTACGCACAGAGATAGCATCTACTAATGGTACTTATTATATCGTAGTAAACAAGACTACAAAGACCGAGACTCCAAGCACCTTCAAGATGCAGATGGAAGACTACCAGGCGGGCGAGGCTGCTGATACAGCCATCCCTGTTGCCGTAAGCGAAACAGCTACAGCCATCACATTGCCAGGAGCTAAAGGTAAGTATTTCTATACCTTCACTGTTCCTGCCAACACCAAGAAGCTCCTCACTGTTGAGTCTCTTGCAGCTTTGAGCGAGGGCACTTCTGCCTACGTTAACACCTCAGAAGGAACATATGGTGCAACCCAGATGGAGAACCAGATTATCAAGAGAGATGTAAACAGCACAAAAGAACTGAAATACTATCTGATTGTCACATCCAATGAGGCTGCTCCGCTTACCCTCAACATCAGATATGCAGATGTAGAAAAGGGTTCGCTGATTACTGCAGCTAAGGACGCTGTACTCGGTAGCAACACCATCGATTTCAATGATACTGAATATTATACCTACAAGGCAACAAAGAATTGTAAGCTTGCTGTTACTGTAGAAGACGGCGTAACAGTTACCTTCCCAAAGAACACATCAGGTTTCGGCTCATACGAAGCATCCCAAAAGGGCAACACATACAGTATCCAGGCTACTGCCGACGAGATATACTACATCACTCTTAAGAACGTGAAGCAAGGCTCCACCTTTACTTTGGATGAGGCAGAGTTTGATGCTGGTGAGGTTCGTGAGAACCCAATCGTCATGACAAGCAACACCTATACGCTGGACGAGAATGCAAGTAATCTCTGGCTGAAATATGATGTAACCGAGACTGGCGTAATAGAATTCTCCTGCGATGCTCCATTCGCATGGTCAACCTTCATCGGCATTGCCAAGAACGACGGTAAGGCTCCTGTCAGCATGGCAGACCAGATTCAGGACGATTCTACCTTAGACCAGGCTTACCCAGATCGTCTCAACGTATATCACGCAGTATTCTCTGCCCAGCAGGGTGACGCTTTGTATATCCAGGTAAATATAGAAGGTGATGCTACAGGCAAGAAACTGACTCTTACCCAGCGTGCTTCAAAGCCAGGCGAAACCATCGACAATCCTATCGAACTCAAGAAGGGTGAAACTCTGGATGTATCTAAGGCAAGCCCCAACAATCCAATCTGGGTGAAGGCAAGACTCGCCAAGGGTAAGAATGAATTCAAGAATGCCGGCAACGGCTATTTCACACCACTGAAGGAATGCCGTCTTTCAGGTGATGGTATTAGCTATGATGGAAGTGCCTACCAGTGGACCGGCGATTCATTCATCGAGGATGCAACAGAGGAAAAGGATTTCATCTTCATGGTTTCTAATGCTGAAGGCAGAGCGAAGGTAATGTTCGTAGATAACAATAACAATACCGATGGCATTAGCCGCATCGAGCTGGATTCAGACAGCAAGCCAGCCATCTATACCATCAATGGTACCAAGATCAACAGTATCACAGGCAGCGGTGTTTACATCATCAAGTCGAATGGTAAGATCAAGAAGGTTGTTATCAAGAAATAATCTTTCTGATTGATACAATCAGAGAATATATCACAAGAAAAGGGGTGTGTCATAAGTACATGACACACCTTTTTTTTGTTTCTATGCAGCCGTTTTCATAAAGCAGAAATTACGTCCCAACGCATCTCGTACTACGTCCGGACGTAACTTTTGCTGCGTCGGGACGTAGCAAATGCTACATCGGGACGCATTTTTATCAGCGTTTTTGCTCAATATCATCTTAGTTTTCACCCCAAAATCCATCTAAAACACCGATATTTTGCTGGTTTTAGGCAAAATATGGCAACAGGTGGCAATAAGGTGACAACAGAAACACCCCTTATTGCCACACGTTATTCGCTTATAATCAAAGAGTTAAGTACAAGTGTGGCAGATGTGGTATTAAGTTAGAGAAAATATACACATGTAATACAACTGAATACTGATATAGTTCAGTCAGCTAACATAAGTGGTTCTGTCTGCTGACGCAAGTAGCTCAATCAGCTGAATCAAGTAGCTCCGTCAGCTGACGCAGATATCTCGACAAGCCGAAGGATACGTCTCCATTAGCCTACGGAGTCGTATCAGTAACCCGACGGAGTTATATCCGTAACCCAATGCTGTCATATTCTTAACCCCTCGCAGCCATATCTATAGGCAAACGGAAGCACATCATTTATTTACCTCTTCACCTTCATGTATTCCGTAGGAGTCATGCCATACTCCTTGGAGAAGCATTTGGAGAAATAACTGCTGTTGGAAAAACCAACGGTATACATCACCTCGGAAACACTGAACTTGCCCTGGCTCAGGAGCTCGGCAGCACGGCTCATACGCATCTCACGGATATACTCTACAGGCGTACGGCCCGTTATCGCCTTCATCTTGCGATACAGCTGTTTGCCACCTATGCCTATCACATCCTGCAACATCGAAACATTGAAGTCAGAATCGATCATGTACTTCTCTATCGCTTCATTGATCTCTTCGAGCAGACGCTTGTCTGACACATCCAACTCGCTGACATCTACTTCCTTCTTTTCCTCTTCAGAAGATTCAGAGCGTGCAGGAACTGGTTCTGAGGATGATGACTCAGGATCAGATACAGGCGAAGCGGATAACCCAGTGGCAACAGAAGATGACACCTCAGGTATCTTCACATTCAGGTAGCGGACCATCAGAGCTGTCACCTCATCAAATGAACGATGAGCTACGGCAGCCTTCAAATCTTCCGTCAGACGGTTGAAGAAGTCAATACGCATCTGTACCTGCTCCAACACCTCAGCCTTCTGCTTCTGGGCATCAGCCAGTTCCTTGCGCAGAAAATACCAGCTTACCAGCCATGCCACAAACACGATGAGTGCCGTGATATAGAAGAGCTTGCACCAGAAGGAGAGATACCAAGGCGGCAGGACGGAGATGTCGAGCGAATAAACCTCGGCAGCTATCTTGCCTTCACCATCCACGGCATGAACCGTAAGATGATAATCGCCATACGACAAACCATTGTAGGTGATATCGATATTGCCTGAGTTCAGATAATGCCAGTCGTGGTCGCTGCCTTCGAGTTTGTAAGCATAAACGGCTGAAGGATGATCAGCAAAAGGAAGGTCGGTGAGCTGCAGGGTGAAGTTGTTCTCATCACTCTTCAGTTTCAGGATTTCTCCACGCTCCTCACAAGCCTGTCCGTTTACGATGATTCCAGCCAGCATCAGGCGGGTAAACTGCTTAGGCTTCTGTGCTACATCGGAACTGATTGCTACATAGCCGTCATTGCCGCCCATCATTACCTCATGAGTCTGTCTGCTGTAACAGATGTTGAGCGGCACAACAGAAGGAATCATGAAGCGCTGGCTCTCGCCCTCAGGATTGATTACGCAGCATTCATTGCCCGATACCACCCATATCTTGCCTTCCACATCGCACATGGTACTTACCTTGCCACCAATCTGCCATGTCTTGGAAGAAAAGCTGTTACCCAGCACAGTACCGGCTACATAATAACAGGTTACCGAATTGTTGTCACCCATCCAGATATTGCCCCTGCTGTCTGCCATCAGATAGTTGACAACATCTGAGTTAGCTACCTGCACCACCTTCATATCGTTCGGATTGATGCAGTCGAGACGGGTATAGGTAGAAACCCAAATCCTACCCTTTCCATCCATCACCATCTGACCTACATGCAGACCAGAGAGCGCATTTTTTCCCTTGTCCGAGTAATGCCAATCGGCTATGGTCTTGCCGCTCAGAAGAGCCGCCTTATCCATCACGAAGACACCGCCCTGATAAGAACCCATCCATATCCTGCCCTCCTTGTCCTGGAGAATATCGTAAGCCCAGGCAGTAGAATACTTGCCACTCTTATCGTAGACGATGAAGTTGCGCATCTGACGGGAACTGCGGTCATAGAAGTTGATGCCATGGTCGGTGCAGATCCATACATCACCGTCATGGTCTTCATAAATCTTGCGTACACGGTTATGACTCAGCGGGAAGGCAGAGCTGTTCTGTTTGTACCATGCCACATTCTGATAGCCTTCAGCATTCTGGGTGAAATGAATAAGACCGTTGGTACCGCCCATCCACCATTCGCCGTTACGGGTCTGGAGCATGGCATGGAGACAGTTGCCCTCACCCGACATCGTAATCTTATCGAGCGATACATAGCGGTAATAGGTATGGGTAGTGAGACGGGAGAGTCCATTGTCAGTACCCACCCATACATTCTGCCATTTATCTACAAAGCAAGCCCAGACGATGTTGTTAGGAATAGAAGTATCATCGCGGGAATCGTGGATATAATGGGTGATGGCATTGGAGAGTGCCATCTGATAGAGTCCGTTATCTGTTCCGATATAGAGATTGCCGGCAGCATCTGTAGAAAGACATTTGATGGAATTGCCGTTCAGAGCTGGAATCTGTGAGAAGTTCCTGAGCTGCAGGTCGGCACAATAGAGAGCGCCCTCGGTACCAATCCAGTAGCATCGGCGCTTGGCATCATAGGCGAGCGCATTGACCAGCGGCTGTTCTCCGGCACGGAGCGGAATCAGTCTGCTGCCGAGACGCAGACCAGCAAGCGAACCTACGAGCAAGCCTCGCGGAGTAGAGAGCAAGGCATAGACATCGCCACCGAAGTCAGTCTTACCACCCTTGATATCGAGCACACGGAGTTCCTTCAGCTGCTTGCGCTTCGCCTCATCGGCAAAAGCCTGCATGGCTGGTGTTTCAGCATATTGATAAGATTGCGTATCGAATTTCAGGATGCCGTTGCCAGTAGCCAGATAGAGCATTCTGCCCTCGAAACCGAGCGCATTGACACGCGTATTGCTGAATGTATGTTCCTGAAAATGGCGGTAGCCATGATAACCATCATAGCTGTAAAGACCATTGTCGGTTCCGAGCCATATCATTCCATCACTGTCCTGGATAATGGCACAAACGGACTGAGCACCTTCAAGGGAGGTGTTAACGAAACGCTGCGCATGGATGGCGAGCGAAACAAAGAGCATAGCAATTGCCATGCTGATGCGAGATATAGGTTCTTTTGACTTTTTCATGTGTGCAAATTTACACAATATTCATGATAACGCCAAAAAATATCGGAGAAAATTTATAAAAAAAAGAAGAGGGAGTGTCATAAGTATCATGCCAAGAGTATAAATAAGGCACGGATTATGAGTGTAATCCGTGCCTATCATCTTATATTGCCTGGAGCGTAATCGACTTTTCGATATTTCGCTTGCTGTCTTTTACCTTCAGGATGATGTCGCCCTTCTGCTTGCTGCTCTGTACGATGACTACGAGCTTGCCGGAGAAGAGTTTCATCTGTGGCTGGGTGAACGGTTCGAGCGATGTGGCATCGCCATTGCAGGCTGCCTTGAAAGTGCCGGCACCACTCACCTCGAAGGTCAGTTCGTCATCGGCAAGCGGACATTCATTGCCGTCCTTATCCAGCAGACTCACGGTAATGAAGGCAAGGTCGTTGCCATCGGCATTCAGAATTACATTGTGTTCATCGGTACAGCCTTCTACCATGCAGGCAATAGGCTCATGATCAGGAGTTTCTACACTGAACTTCATCTGCGCAGGTTCTCCGGCTGTACGCTTCACGTCCTCACCTATCTTATCGCCATATTGGTTGTAGGTAACCACGCGAATCTCACCCGGTTCATACTTCACATTGTTCCAGCGCAGACGGTAGCGGTCGAGGCGGCTTGACTTGTCCTTGCGAACCCTGCCCTGACTCTTGCCGTTGACGAAGAGTTCGCCTTCCACACCATCGGTGTAGCAGTATACAGGAGTCACTTCGCCCTCTCTGCCCTTCCAGTTCCAGTGAGGAAGAAGATGGGTGGTATGCTGCTGCTCGTTCCAGCGGGCACGATACATATAGTAGCGGTCCTTAGGGAGTCCGGCAAGGTCGCAGATGCCGAAGTAGCTGCTACGGCTTGGCCAGTAGGTATCGTAAGGAGTCGGCTCGCCCAGATAGTCGTAACCGGTCCATACAAACTCACCGATTACCAAACTGTAGTCATCCTGCATCTTCCAGTCATCATCCGGAAGATTACTCCAGGAACAGTATTCGGTGTCATAGCTTGAGCACTGACCATCAGGATAGGTAGCCTTATCACTTACCACTACTGGGAACTTGTATACGCCACGGGAGCTGACCGTAGAGGCGGTTTCTGAACCGAGGAGGAAGCCCTGAGGCAACTGCTCTATATTCTTAAAATATTTATGTACGCGATAATTGAAGCCCGGTACATCCATTACCTGGGCAAATCCGCTCTTCAAGGCATCCTCAGCCTTGTCCATACCCTGGGTAACAGGACGGGAAGGGTCGTACTGATGACAGATATCCTGCAGATGCTTGGCTATCTCCATACCCTCCTTGCTCCACTGTTCAGGAATCTCGTTACCGATGCTCCACATCACGATGCTAGGATGGTTGCGGTGGTGCTTTACCAGATTGGTGATATCTTTATCGCTCCACTCCTTGAAGAACTTGGCATAGCCATTCTTGCATTTAGGATAAATCCACATATCGAAACTCTCTGCCATTACCATCATACCAAGGGAATCGCAGAGTTCCATCTGCATGGTAGAAGGCATGTTGTGGGCAGTACGGATAGCGTCGCAACCCATCTGCTTCATCATCTTGATCTGGCGGATGAGGGCAGCCTTGTTCTCTGCTGCGCCCAATGGACCGAGGTCGTGGTGCAGACAGACACCCTTCAGTTTGCGGGTGATGCCATTGAGCTGGAAACCATTATTCTTGGATACGGCAATGGTACGGATACCGGTCTTCAGGGTCTGCACATCAGCCACCTTCTTTCCTTCATATCGGGTAAGCTTTACCTGATAGAGGTAAGGAGATTCCGGAGACCAGAGCTGAGGATTCGCCACCTTCAGAGTAGTCTTGATTTCAGGATTGGCACCTGTGACGATCTGCTCGGCAACCTTCTTGCCAGCCTCATCCAACAGGGCTATGACGGTCTTGCCCGACTTACCAGTCTTTCCTTCAAGCAGCGCATTTACTTCTACTTCAGCTTCCTGCTTATCAGCTTTCAGGGTACGCACGAAGGTATCCCAGGTAGAGAAGTTCTCGTTGCCATAGAGTTCTACGGAAACCGGACGGTAAAGACCGCCTCCCGGATACCATCGGCTGCTCTCCTCTACATTATTAAGATGTACCTCGATGAGATTACTCTTACCAAACTGGATGAAAGGTGTGATGTCGATGCGGAAGGCATTGTAGCCGTAAGCCCATCTGCCTGCCTCCTTGCCATTGACGCTGACAACAGGCTGGCTCATGGCACCGTCGAAGACGAGTACGGCACGCTTATAGCCCTTAGGAGCCGTCCAGTTCATCTTATACATACCCTCACCTATCCAAGGCAGCGCACCAGAACGTCCCGACTTCTCGGTCTTTTCGGTTTCGCCATTCTGCTCGATGGCCACCATCTGCAGGTCCCATTTCTTATCAAAAGGACCCGAGATAGCCCAATCGTGCGGAACAGCTACCTGCTGCCACGCCTTGCCATCACGGGAGAAGTCCCATGAAGGCAGGTTTATTATTTTTCGGCTCTGCGCCTGGCACAGCGTAGTGAGTGCCAGGGCAAGAGTCATGAAAGTAATGCTTCTCTTGATCATATTGCTATTTAATATTTTTATATGCATCGAATACGGCAGTTGGTTTGCCGCTGTTGTCGAAGGCTCCCTTGGTATATGCAGACCAACCCAGAGTGATATAGTTGGCAGGTTTCCAGTTGTTGTAAACTTCTGGTTCCCAATAGAAGATACCCTCGCAGGTAGAGATTGCCTTGCAGCCATCCACCATCTTCTTCATCATTGGCGCAGCCTGGCCAGAGCCCCACCACATACCGATTTCAGAGATGATGACATGGCAGTTGTACTGTTCTGATAAAGTCTTAATATTATTCAGACAATTGGTGGTTAAATCCTGCCAATTGTTATCTTCTGGATAAAGTGACATGCCGATGACATCCCATTTTCCACCCTTCTTCTTCAATTCACCAAAGAGCCAGGTATAACGGCCGAAGTTATTACCCTCATCCACGTGCACGATGACTTTAGCTTGTGGATAAACCGCCTTTACGGCTTCATATCCGGCGTTAACATAAGCAGCAAAGTTGGCTGCATTCTTAGATACCTGACCGGTTACAGCCTCATCGCTATTCCAGAGCATACCGTCGCGGGTTTCATTACCCACCTGTACCCACTCTACGTTGGTTACACCTCTATCCTTCAAGGCTTTCAACACATCCTTGGTATGATCAGCCACAGCCTGTTTCATCTGTTCGGCAGTATAGCCCTGCCATGCAGCAGGAACAGTCTGGTGAGCCGGGTCAGCCCAGGTATCAGAATAGTGGAAGTCAATCATCAGACGGAAGCCGAGCTGCTGAGCACGCCAAGCCTTGGCGATGACATCATCCTTGCCACACCAGCCACCTTCCGGATTTACCCAGACACGCAGACGGATGGAATTGGTTCCCTCTTCGCGGAGGAGCTTCATGCATTCTGTAGTCTTGCCATTCTGATTATAGAATTTCACACCATCCTTCTCCATCTCTGTGAGCCAGGAAACATCGGCACCCTTGGCAAAACCGCTCATATCGTATGTTTTCTCCTTTTCGGGAGTGGTATTATCATCATTGCTGCAACTCGTGCCCGTGATAGAAAACAAGAGTGCTGTAGCCAGCAACATGGCTTTTCCTAATATATTCTTCATTGTTTTACTTTTAGGTTGCGTTTTACGTTTAAATACGTTTGCGTTTAAAATTGTTTTCGGTTGCAAAAGTAGAGAAAAGAGAAAAAAACAGCAGATAGATTTAAGACAAAAATAAAGAAAAAACGGACAAAAGCAAATCTTTATCTAGCTTTTGTCCGTTTTGTCATTAAAGAGACAGGAATCTTTAAATCAGTTCTATACCTTTACTCTTTAACAGGTACAAGTTTAGCACTGCCACCTTCTGTACCATCAGTAGAACCACCAGTCTCGCCGCCTCCGGTAGAGCCACCTTCGCCAGAAGCATTGCTCTCACCGAACACCTTAACAACACCAGAAGTATAAGCGTCAAGAATGCTTGCCAAAGCAGGCAATGGCTGCTGGTGACCGTTTGCTACGACTGTTTCATCAGGAATAACGAAATCAATGTCACCATGATTCAAACGACCTGCACCATAGAAACCTTCTACAATAGAAGGAACGTCTTCCGCCTTATCTGCAGCGTATGCATACATGAGATCACCGACACCTTCGAATGTCATATTCATCTTAGCTCTCTTAACCTGCAAACCTTCTGCAGAACTTGAAATGTGATCCAAATCAGAAAGATTTACCTTACCGATGATACGGAAGGCGATAGGAGTAGTATCCTTGCCCTTAGAATAAGCATCAATAATAGACTGAAGACCTGTAATCGTCTCAAGCTTACCAGTATTAACTGTTGTAGAAACGGTCTTAGCTGTCTTGGCTGTAACATACAGAACCTTAGCACCAGCCTTCTTGATAAGTGAAAGAAAGGGTTACGAGCGACATATCTGCCTGATCAGATGTACTATCTGAATACTGAAGAACAACATTGTCGCCATCAAAGGTAATCTCTGAGACAGTCTTTTCTATGACCTGACCATCAATCTTTATCGTCTGTTTGCTGCCGGCAAATACTGCCGTAGACAACATTCCAGCCAACAATAATAAATAAGCTTTTTTCATTTTAACGAATGTTTGTTAGATTAATTTTTTGGTTTGTTTTTGAACCTTACAATGCAAAAGTAGTGAAAAAATAGCTATTATAAAACATCCTGGCGCATTTTTCTTACGCAAACGTTTGCACAAGTATAAAATAAACTTTTTAAAAAGGGCATAAAAAAGACTGAATCCTGTTACGAAGATTCAGTCTCATAAAGAAGTGGTACCACCAGGAATCGAACCGGGGACACAAGGATTTTCAGTCCTTTGCTCT
>ENA-OZLD01000061-OZLD01000061.1-human-gut-metagenome-genome-assembly--contig:-NODE-61-length-26538-cov-17.205075_pt1 | contig 26538 bp, 28 predicted proteins | sample MGYA00244834_ERZ653780 | MGnify/ENA primary metagenome ERZ653780 (study PRJEB26926, sample SAMN06164474) | human gut metagenome | biome: ENVO:00009003; feature: ENVO:2100002; material: ENVO:00002003...
TACGAGATGCAGCGTAGTCTCGTGGGCTCGGAGATGTGTATAAGAGACAGTCATACAGCTATGTCTAAAGCGAAGAAAAAGGAAGAAATTGAGGAGGTCGTTGCAGAGGTAATACCTTCTGGCGATGAAGGAGGCAAGATTGCTAAGAAGAAATCTGGGCGTCCTAAGAAAGTTGATGGATTGATTCTGGCAGAAAATCCGCACTATTTTATTTCTCAGCCAAACGATGTTACTCAGGCAATCAGCAATCTTTCTGCAGTTGAGAGAAATTGTTGGTTGCAGATTCTTCGTGGTATACAGAAAAACAAGGATCTTCCAGATGGACATCCAGAGAAGTATCAGCTTACCCTGACTCGTAGCCAGCTGCTTGAATGTGTATCCGGGCATAGCTCAAACTTGGATTATGCCTTCAATGCATTAAAGAACATCACTGATTCAAAGAAGGTCTTTCATTCCAAAGACGGTCACCGCATTTATGCTGGTTTATTGTCGTATGTGGATGAGCATCCTGATCAAGAGACCTACACTGTGGGTATTACTCCAGTACTCCTCCCCTACTTTACCAACCTCTCATCTGAATTTACTGTCTTTGACATGTATATCGAGATGAGTTTCAAGAGTGTGTACTCACAACGCTTCTATGAATTCTGCTGTCAGTATCGCAACAAGGAAGACAAGATCTTCTTCATGACCGTTCATGATATCAAGAAGATGTTCAACCTTCTAGAAATTAAGGATGAAAAGGGCAACATTATCCAGAAAGAACAGTATAAAAACGGTTCTGATTTCAAGAAGCGAGTGCTTGACAAGGCTAAGAACGACATCAGGAAACTCTACGAAAAGGGACTTTGTGACGTTTGTTTTGATTATAAGGTTAAGAGCAAGAACTCCAGAGGTGCTGTTACTGCCTACTATTTTATCATTGAAACAAATGGTAATACTGCAAGACTTGGTGCAAAGAAGCCGGTTACACCAACACAGATTAAGATTCTGTCTGAAGGATATGGTGCAAAACTGACCAAGATCATCACCCAGATCAACACCTTCCTTCGTGCGCATTTCAGAGTTGAGCAGTCCAGCTATTATATCACTGCCATCAGCAGATCTGTTTCTACAGTTGACTCGCAGTCAGAAAGAATTGAAATTCTAGAGAAAATTGCCATGCAGCTGAAGAAAATAGCCTTGAGATATAGTAAAGATGATTTTGATTCTAACGAGAGAAAAATCTGTGGTTCAGTATGCAAGATGCTCTATGAAGATTATGGAGTTCCGTATATGAATGGAAAGCCAGGTAAGGGAGTACAAGGGAGATTGTTTGACGATTAATACATAAGATTATGGTGAAAATAATATCTAGTTTCAATTCATCCATTCCATCTGTGCGCAAAGTGAAGAATTGGTTGCAAACTGACCCACATCACATTTGGCATGGTAGAGATAGGTTGGTTGTATTCTTCATCCTGGCTGGCGATGAAGCTGCCAATGCATTCATTCCACTAGAAGAAGTTGACTTCTCGGAACAGGATGAAGGCCTGAGAATGATTTTAGAATCTACTCATCATGAGGAAATGGAGAAAAGGAATTTTTATCAGCAAGTGTATTTCAAGCTCAATGCTCATCTCGACGCTCTGGATGACCTGAACATTCAGCTTACCTCTACTTCTAAAGATGAGGATTTAGACTATTATAATCAAATTATTGATAGCATCCATGAGCAGCATGAGAAGTTGATGAATTTTATCAATGATGTTTTTGTATGGAGAGAAAGGAAGGATATGGGGGCCTATCTTGGTGAGATCCCATCTGTTGAAATCTCTGAGGAAGAATAGTATATACGGGGCATGTCTTCAGCAAGGCATGCCCTTTCTCGTTGTATTTTGTCCTTTCCCCTACCCTATTCTGTAACATATTTCCGGCATTTTCCTTTCCCTCTTACTTGCATTAATACCTGAATATTTTCCCATCTATATCATTCTTGATTGAACGCTATCATTAAAAGTTTGGGTGTTTGAAAGTTTGTAAGCACACTTACATGTAGATTACTTTACTTGACTGTAGTATAATGTAAATTGCTGATATATAGAATCATATCTTATTTGCAGGTTTGCAAACATGTTTGAAAACAAATAAAAATGTTCGCTATTTACTGTATTTTAGAATCCATTTTGTTCAGAGCATGTGAATTACTTTCTCCCCTACCCTACTTGCATATTGTATTTGCAACGTGGCGATAGTAAACCTATATAGTTGCCATGAGAATGGAATCGTCTGTTGAAAACTACATAAAAGTAGGGAGTCTAAACTATAGATTAAGAATGGGGTAAATCAACTTTAGTAGTCGTATCATATGACAGAAGTAATGATACAGGAGATGGAGGATGCTGCAGCCTGGTTATCGACACTTCATGGTGAGGAGTTAATGCAAGAAGCCGCTGTTCCAAAGAAGATTGTTGCAGAAGACTTTTTTTGTGGCGGAACTGCGGCGTTATACAATCCAATTGTAGAATGAATGGATATAAAAGCTAAGCGACTTGCAGAATCTGAAGGCTTTCGTTAGAAACTCCTTCTGGAAACTTATGAACTGTTGCCATGAAAGTTCATGATTGAAGATATAAGTGGCTACATAGATGATTTGTGACTGCCGTAACACGATTTTGTATCAGATGCTGTTATTAATTATATTTGGACAGACTTAACTGTCATAGTTGTATAAGATACCTGCTACCCTACCCCATCAATAATCTATCTTACATACTTTTTGTTATTCTTTACTATCTTATTTTGTATTGAGCTTTCCAAATCTTTTCACCTGATGATGTGTTCTCTTTTACTTTCAATATTTGTTTGAAAGTTTGAAAACCTACAAACTAGTATGTTCGTATTTTTGTATTGTGTTTTTTAAAACATTAATATATAGATATATAGCTATTGTATATGTTTACAAGTATGTTTGAAAACAAAAAAAACTGATAAATGGAAAACCCGTACGCAAACGTATTGCATTTGTCACTCTTCCATTTTTTTGAATCTCTATATATCATTGTGCTCTCTGCTTCTTTCTTTTTCAAGATATATTGTTTGCTCGTTTAATTCCTAGTTTGTCTGGTTGATTTTTGTTCTTTTGATCTCAAACATTCTTGTTTCTTTGTATCTTGGTAAACATGATATTTAGTTTTAGTATGTTTTATTGTCCGTATTGGTGACTGATTTTCATTTTATATGTTGACTTTGTGAAAAATTTCTTGAATGTTTGAACATATGTATTTTGTCAAGCTGTTTACTTCTAAACATGAAAAACCGAAAACATGTTAACTTGAAAGATATAAGGTCAGAATACGGGTTATCATATTATGATCTCTTTTATTCAATATCTTTTGTTTACATGTATGTTTGTAAACTAAAAATAAAAATGTTTGTAATAGAATCGTTTTATCCTGGTTCAGTCTGTTAACTGTTTCATGAGTTTAATTGGGTTTCTATTTTGTATGTTTGAAAACATGTTTCATTGAATCCTTGTTTTAATTCATGATACACTATGACTTTTATTTATTCCTGTTTACTTTCTCATATTTACTAATATATTTCTACTTTACTGCATTTTTTTTGTATGTTTGAAAACAAATATGTTTGAAAGAATGAATCTTTGAAAGTTAGAATTAGTTTTTCTGGTGTTTCTTTCAGTTGTTAACTTACTGATATGCAGTTTATTAATATACTTGTAAGATTGCTTACATGAAAACATGTATGTTTGTATACGTGTATTTACTATTATATACTATAGGGTTTTAGGTTGTTTTGTTTTACTATTTGTAATGTACTTTATTACTTGAGATTCATTGTTTCTTTCTAGTTTTGATCTTACTTATTTTGTTTGTATGTTTGGACGTTTGATTGTTTGTGTGTTTGGATGTTTGAAAACTTACAAGCGTATCAAATGCCCTTTATGCCTTTTAGATTTGTTTGTAAACTTGCATGTTTGATTACATGTTTCTTTGTTTTCTGTAATTTTTTACATTCCTGTTTTCTCTGTTAGCTTGCATACATGAATACATGTAACTTTGTATGTTTGATTGTTTGGTTCTTTGCAAACCGATAATTACGTATATATGATTATCTGTATGTTTGATTTCAATTAAACAAAGTCTTTTGTTTTTTTTACACTGGTTCCTTTGAAAGCTTGCTTACATTTTCTTTGGTTGTTTGATTGTTTGATAGTTGGCAAACTAGGTAGAATGTAAACGTGTATGATTGAAAGCAAACATGTTTGCATTTAGCATTTCGGTTCATTACCTTTGTGATGCATTTCATATTTACTATCTTTTTTGTAAGACCGCAACCATGTATGTTAGAATTTGGTCGAGAATTCTTTCGGTGGTTTGACAGAGAGTATGTCTGAGGTTACGAACAATGCCATCCAACGTTCACTCGGTTGGTCTTTCTATCAGACGCTTTGCAAAGATAATCATTTTTGTGGGAATTTACATTTTTCATTCAATAACTTGTTTTAAAACTTTTTGATGGCTGGAACAAGGATCCATGTTTTTTCGTAAGTTGGTATTCCTGAATGTTTCCTAACAGTTTTATCCTGGTGTTACTTGATTTTGTTTGGTAGTGCTATCTTCAATTATCTGCAATCTCCTTGTCTTTCCTTATCTGATCTTTGTATGTTACTTTTGGGGAGGTATGTTTCTTGTTGATGTTAATAGAGTGGAGTAGGGAGGTTGGTGTTTTTTGTCTGGAACTTCTATCAGCTCTACTTTTCTTTATAGTGTTGCTTTACTGTCCCTTTTCCTTTTTATACTCTGTTCGTTTGTGTTTGCAAATTACTATGTTTGGCAGTTTGTAAAACCGAAAGCTGAAAAACAATAAAACATGTATGTTTGAAAACCATTTTATTTGTTGTTTTGTAAATGTTTGATTAATAGTATAATATAAGTTATTTGATGCTTGCAAACATATATGTACACAAACATGTTTGCAAAATATTATGTTTGAAAACAAATTTTTTTGCGATTTCTCTTGTTTATTTCAATTATTTAATGTATCTTTGCACCATAAATTAATAATTAAAAGTCAAAGATATGGAAAATAGACTGAAAATGATCTTGGCTATCGTCAATAATAAGGGTGGCGTTGGCAAAACGACTACAGTGCAAAATCTTGCAGCTGGTATGCTCCGAAAGGATAAGAATCTAAGAATCCTTGAGATAGACTTGGATCCTCAGTGTAACTTAACCCTTTTGAACCATGCTCCAGAAGGTTGTGCTACTGTTTTTGATTCTATGATTGCTTGTAAGGGTCTTCCTATATACAAGTCTAAGATAGGTGCGTATTATGTTCCAGGTTCTGCAAAAATGCAGGATGTGGATCCTTTCCTTCAGAATACTGGATCTCCTCGTCAAGTGTTAGGAGCTTGCATCAGCAGTCCTTGCATAGATTTTACCGGTGAAGGTATCACTGATCCTATAGATTTCTTTGACTATATCTTCATTGATTGCCCTCCAGCATTGTCTCAGTCAACTTACAATGCTATGGTTGTTGCCAGTCATTTGCTTATACCAGTTCAGATGGAAGGACTTTCTGTGAATGGTTTGGCTGCCATTCTTGGAGCATTGAATGAGGTAAAGAATGGCAGATTTGCCTTGAATAAAGATCTTGAATTATTAGGTCTGTTACCTGTAATGCTGGATGAGAGACCTCGCATTGTCCGTCAGGCGCTGGGTTTTCTTAAAGAGATATATGGTGATAAGGTCTTGTCGCATGGTATTAGACGTTGCATCAAGGTAAATGAAGCGCAGACAGAGCTGACTGACCTGTTCTCATATTCACCTTATTGTACAGCAGCAAATGACTACTCTTTAGTAATTAAAGAATTGTTTAATCTATAAATATTTAGAATTATGGCAGGAAAGGATTTTCGCGCAGCGTTTAGTAATATGAATCAGGCAGTACGTCCTGGTAATGAACAGCCTGTTGTTAAGAAACAGAAGATGTCTCTTGCAGAGAAAAGAGCCACTATGCATGGTGTTCAGACTTATTTGTCTGATGAAGACTATGAGCAGCTTATGCTCACTAAGATTAAGACAAAAAAGAGTTGTGAGGAGATATTACGTGATGCTTTAAAGCAGTATATTCAGGCATTTAAGTAAAATGTCTGCTAAGAGATAGGGTTGGCCATTGACTGAGATTGTTGGATCTTAGGCAATGGCTTTTTTTATTTTGTCTTAAGCTGTACTGATGTTTCCTTTTTTTTCTAATGTAAACAGTATACTATTGCGTTGTTTGTCTATGTATTATATCTATAGGTAATTTTGCTATGGTTATAAAACCTCGTGCTTTTTCTGTCTGACTTGCCTGTCATCACTTGCTTTTTGCGTGCAAAGGTATGGCAGGCTTGTCAGATACCAAACACCACATTTCTGTTATCTGCAGAGAATCTTTTCAAGCAGCCTTCCACAATCAGAGATTGGGTATTCCTGAAAAGATTCTTTGCTGATTGTTTGGTGTTCTGACTTCTTGAGCCTTCCATCTTTTAAGCACGTAAAAAGGCAAAGTGATGACGGGTATGCCGGAATAACTTTAAAAAAAAACTCGGATTTTACGATAGCAAAAGTCTTAAAAAGGCTGTGAATCTGAAATCCAGAATAAATTCAAGTTGAACTTTAAAGGATAAAGAACATGACAGAGACAATTCAAATCAAGGTTCCCATGTGGAACATCGAGAGTGAGACAGGTTACAAGCCACGTACCACATTTTGGCAGGATTTCTCCATAGCTGATGCTTTTGGAGGGGATGCCGTTACAGATACATTCCATCGTGCGTTCAATGAATGGAAAGACAATTGTGTTTACATTACTGAACTTGTTATGGTGTTGAATCATAAGATTGCCCAGTGGTATGAAAAAAACATGGAGCTAGCCAAACTTTACGATAAGTATTATCATGCAGCAGCTTGTTATGCAGAGGATAATCTCAAAGGGGCTAAGCTACAATATTATTATAGAGTAACAGATTAAAGAAGGAAACGGCAAGGCTAACCACCTTGCCACAACTTTTTCAACATGGCTGACATTTTAGATGATGAAATTTTGGAGTTGGAAGGTCTTTTTGCATCAGACAACTCAAGTATGAGAAATCGGCATATAGAGTTTGCCAGACGTGATTATGTAAAGCTCAGGCAGTTGGGGTATGTCCGTGCTCCTTCTGAACTTAAACTCAATGAGTATTTTTGGGTTGACGTACTTTCCTACTTGCAACCACGCACTCAAGTAGAGAAGATTGAGGAAAACCTGGAAATTAGAATATTGCAGCATCCCAATGGATTGTGGACATATGGGGTTTTTGTAAGCTATGGAACCAGGGGATGGTCTTTCTTGCCAGGTCTTTTTACCGGTCTTTTTCGTTCCGAGAATGAGGCGCATGATACGGCTATCAATAGCCTGGTCAGATTTCTACAGGAAGACAAGAAAGCAGCTAAACTTGTGAAGAAGTTAAAGGGTCGGCTTTCTGGTACCCTGCAGTTGGACTTGTTTGCTGGTTTTGTCTTTTAGCAGGGAGTGGGGGAGAGGCTCTATCTAGGGTTTCTTCCCCTCGGTTCGGCTGCTTTCTTAGGGCGCAGCCGTCCGGCATAACAGGAAGGTTATGTCGGAAAATAGGTATCGCAGATGCTTGCCTTATGTCTGATTTTTTATATCTATATTTTTGGGAGAAGTTTGGAGAGTTGCAATGGGGGTAGGCTACCTTCTAACAGATAGGTAGGAGGTCATGCAGGCGATATGAAAGAATCTGCTTCCTCTTCCTTTTGCTTCACTTTTTTGAAGATGGTGGCTTGGTCTTGGAAGGTGGTAATTCTTTGCCATCCTTGTGACAGGTCTCTTTTGTTAGGATGTCACCTCCTTTCGCTTGCCTTTCTGAGGGAGGAGTGGCTGGTTTTTGTGGTGATGGGCCTCGGAGTCCTGGATGAAAAGAGGGTAGGGGTATTCTCTCTTTTCTCGGTGATGTTGATGGGTACACATGGGTATAGGTAGGGCTATTCTTCTCAAGGTTTTTGGTTTAAGGTGGCGTCCTTTTTGATTCCTACTACTTTTCTTGTTTCTTTGGCTGAGCGTTCATTCATTTTCTTAAGCGTTATCCCCTTGATTTTACTTTGCAAATTTACCACAAGCGGCGACAGTCAAGGGCACACCCAGGGGCTTGTCTCCACATTTTTTTCATTGTTTTTGGGTGCAGCGGCTCCTATTTCAAAAACAACCAGGAGGCCTTTGAAAATAATATGGGCCATCTCTTGTCTTTTCTCGCCTTCTCCTTGTTGGTGTTATTTCGCACGTAAAATTTAAGTAATAACGTTTTAAAAATTAAGATTATGAACGCAAGTAACAATTTCACAGTAGTAGGTTTTATCTGCAACGATGCAGAAGTTAGAAACTTTGAGAAGAGCAGCATCGCTCGTTTTGGCGTATCCATCAAGACCACCGAGAAGAAGGGTGGCGTGGAGATTACCTCTTCTTCCATCCAGAACTTCGAGACCTGGATCAAGAATGATGACCAGGCACTCCTCGATCTCCTCAAGAAGGGCAAGCGAGTAAAGGTGGAGGGTTTCTTCAAGAGTGAGACCTATCAGAAGGATGGCAAGGACCATCATGTGATCAAGCTTATCGCCACCAGCCTCTCAGAGGTAGAAAAGCAAAAAAAGGAGGAGGCAGCTTAGCCTCCTTTCCTCAATCTGCCATGTTTGTTTTCCAAGGCTATCTTTTAGGTAGTCTTGGATTGATGGTACTTGGGGGATGGTATTATATCTACTTTTCGATGGAATCGTTCTTTTGGGAGCCAAGGAGGAATACATGGTTGATATGGAAAGCATGTGTCTCTTTTTCTTTTATGCCGGCTCTTTTATGCTTATCTTTGTCTGTCTGTTTTGTTAATATCTATGGTTGGGTTTTACTGTGTCGTGGTTTAGGTAGATATCCATGGGAAGATGATACTTATATCAATTGTTTTCTACTGTAGTTTTGTGAATAGAACCTCGTTTTTATCATTTTGTCGCAGCATAATCCCACCAGGCTTTTTATCGCGCAAAGGTATGGCATTCTTGGCAGATACCAAACACCACGTTGTTATCGGCGAAGAATCTTTTCCGGCAGCCTTCCGAAATCATAGATTGCGGTTTTCCGGAAAAGATTCTCTACCGATTGTTTGGCTTTCTGCCATTTTTGACTGCCATCTTTTTGGGCACGAAAAAAGGCTTGGTGTGAAGGTTATGCCGGAATGCTAAAAAAAAACTCGGATTTATCCTCAAAACTCCAGGGATTTGAAAAAGGCTGGTTGTTTCAGGAAATCCAGAATATTTTAAGTTTAATTTAAAGCAATTTGAGATATGAGACAGAATTTTTCGGGGTTTTGCATGGAGGAATTTCCTCAGTATAAGGCTTATAACAATGGGCTTGGAAACTTGACCACAGTGGAGCTGATTTCTTTGGTTATCGGTACAGGTACACAGAAGAATGTGGAACAGGCACGTCAGATATTCAATGTGATGGAGGAGAGCTTGCGAAATATTGCCAAGGCTAGGGTAGAGGACTTGCAGGTGGTTCAAGGTATCGGGGATTCCAAGGCGATAGCTCTTCAGGCAGCCATAGAGCTTGGTAAGCGTTACAGCTTGGAGAATATGGCAGAGCGTCCCGATTTGGGCAGTAGCTTGGCTATCTATAATTTCCTTTATCCGCATGTGAAGGATTTGGAGGTGGAGGAATGCCATCTGCTTTTGATGAACCAGAACTTTAGGCTTATCAAGCATGTGCCTATGAGTCATGGGGGTATCACGGAGACGGCGGTAGATGTGCGCAGAATCATGAGGGAGGCAGTTTTGAACAATGCCACTATCTTGGCAATTGCTCACAATCACCCATCCAATAGCCCTCATCCCAGCAAGGCTGATGATATGCTTACCAAGAGCGTCAAGGAAGCTTGCAGCATCATGCGCATCTTTTTCATGGACCATGTGATAATTGCTGATGGGTGTTATTTCTCTTACCATGATAAGGGTAGATTGAATTTGTAAAGGTAACGGAGAGGCTCACCACCTCTCCATAAAAAAATATTTGTATGAAAGTACGTTTATATCATGATGAAAGGGTAAGCGCCAAGGATGCGCCGGATGCATGGTCTATCTATTGTCCTTACCCTAAGAAGTATCAGAGGGTTACGGGTATCAAGGGCGTTTATCTCGGCTGCAAGCCTACAGATGAAGGCATGATACGTTGTTGTTGGGAATCCATGGAAGTGGGGCAGAAAGTCAGTTTGGGAAAGCGTATGGTTTTATCCAGTACGCCAAAGGCTTTTCAAGTTGCTTTTCGCAAAATAGAGCGTGTTTATCAGCATGCTTGCAAGGTTGATACCTTGGAGGCATGGGGAAAGTTTCAAAGAGTTTAAAAATAAGGATTATGAATCAGAAAGAAGTTTTGGAGTTTGATGGTTTTCGTGTGGAAAGAGAGTCTTTTCTTGGAGGGGATTGTTATGGCGTAGTCACCTCCTGCAAGAAAGATGAGAAGGGTGTTTCTTACCATTTGGAGGTGGAGTTTGATATATCTACAGCCAAGTTTCATTTTTCCAAGTGTTATGCTCATGAGGTGGTTCCTTGCCAGGAGCTTTCTGCCGGCGGTAAGCTCAAGGTCATGGCTTATCTAATAGAGAAGGCGGCGTGTGCGTATGTGACGGAGAAAGCGGCTGTTCAAAAGATGTCTTTCGAGAAATTCTTTGATCTCTTTGTTGACTTCAAGGGATTTGTGGACTTTTTCTTCTTGCAGGATTGTGTGGATGAGCATTATGAGAAGGTCAACTTGTGGTTGGGTGAGAGTTTCTTTGAGAAGAATCCTTATCCTCATTCTGCCAGTGAATATCTTGCCTGGATAGAGGCTGAATATGATTTCTTAAGGAAGCGGAATCGGAGAATAGAAGAATTCTGTAGGGCATCCTTGGAGGAGAGTGGAATCTAAACCTTGGCTTGGTTTCCCCTCTCCGGGCTCTTGCAGCATGACTATCTCAATAGCATGAACGCCAAGAATTTCACCATAAATCAACCTATGGACGAATGCATCGGTCTCAGATGGTTTTGCTTATACTATCCAGGAATACTTCCAGATAACCGGCATAATATAGCGGAATATTATATAAAGTGAAAGACTTACCTTTCAGAGTCGTAACGGTATCCGATGTCATCGGGCCATTCCAGAGACGCAGTGCCACCTTCTCTTTCGATTCATCCATAAAGAGATGCAAGGAACGCAGTTTGGCATTGCTGCCGGTCTTTACTTCTATCGGAATCAGGTGCGATCTGTATCTTATCAGGAAGTCGATTTCTGCCTGAGAGTTCTTGGCTTCACGTACCCAAAACATTCTTTTCTCGCCAAAGATAAACGTTGAACCCAACAATTCCTGACCTACAATATGCTCTGCTATATCACCATTCCAAAGTTCATCGGTGTCTTTACTGAAAAGCAAATCTTCCTGCATGCCTGCGACATAATTCACCAAGCCCGTATCTATCCATAACAACTTAGGACTCTTCTTCAAGTCGGGCAAAATCGGAAATGATGCTGTAGTTTGAGGATATACCAATTCCAATAAAAGCGTTTTCTCCAATATCCGGAAAGCATTGCCTGCATCTGCCGCCTTAAAAGAAGAACTTGTGAATTTGGAAAACTGGATGCGGTGGGCTGCAAATGTCCAGCCATAGTTCAAAATGAATCGTATGGCATCTTGCTCCTTGGGTTTACTGGCGTATTTTTCCACATCGTCCCGATAGCCTGAAAGTAGCGCATTAAATACCCCATTCAGTCTGACAATATCCTTATACTTGGCATAATTGGCAACGGCTTCGGGTAAGCCACCCACAATCATATACTTCTTGAACCACTCCATGGCCGAAGAATGCAAAGAAGCTGGCAAGGACATGTTTTCTATACTGTCTGCCATCTGTTTCTGACCCATGGCACGAAGAAACTCTACGAAAGTACATGGATGCAAAGCCATATATTCTACACGGCCAACAGGGAAAGAGATATGTCGCCCCATCAGGCTTTCCAGCAAAGATCCCGCTGCTATCACATAGATTTCAGGATGCTTCTCATAGAAGTAGCGCAAGGTTTGCACTGCCTTCGGCTCATTTTGTATCTCGTCGATAAAAATCAAGGTGCGCTTTCCGAAATCCATCGGTTCATTAGCTTTGAGATAAATTCCAGCTAATACATCTTCGAAAGAATAGTCTGCAGCAAACAGCTCAGCATATTCCTTCTCCTCCAGGTTCATATAAATATAGGTATCAAACTCCTTGGCAAACAACTTTACCAATGTTGTCTTACCCACCTGTCGAGCCCCTCGCAAAACCAGCGGCTTACGATCTTCCTTTTTCGCCCATTGGCGAAGATATTTGATGGCGATTCTTTCAAACATAAGTTTATCTTTAATAATATGGTTATGTATTATCCAAATGATCATATTGAAAGATAGCTTTCAGAAATCAAATGCATTAAAAACATGCCGCAAAGATACAACTTATTTTCAAGAATCCAAACAAAATAGCAAAAAATAAGCATTTCCAAACCAAAAAAATCAGTTATTCTGATGCATTTCCAAACCAAAAACCAGTTGTATTGATGCATTTCCAAACCAAAATTTCTCAGATTACGATGTATTTCCAGAGCAAAAATACAAAAAAATGATGCATTTCAAAGTACAATTTGTCTTATACAGTACAAAGCTTGCACTCTTGTAATGAAACCTAATCACAATTGTAATATGCCACTGGATTTTGTCCAATGGTTATGAGCTGGTTTGCATCCTTGTTGAGATAGGGAGAGTCATCTAGTTCCTTTCCTATGCATTCGTATCTGTTGGGATATCTAGGGTCTGTTGACAAATGCCATTTTTCGGGAACGATTACTTCTTTCACGATTCCATCGACATGGCCTACCACGAGTGAGATCTTGGAAAGTCTTTGTTTGGAGATTCGCCAGTATTTTCTGGTGGCTTCATATGCTGATGGGCGATAGTATTCACTATGTCTGTCCGTACAGTGGAAGGATCTTTTGATGTTTACAAAGAGAATTCTGTCTGATGCAGATATTTTTATGGGTTCTTTCATCTATTTTTGCTTTTTAAAGATGTTTCTATTATGATAGCTGTAGCACTATATTTTAATGTTTCATTTATTTCCTGGTCACTGATAGTTGCTCAGGATTTTGCCATGTCTGAGTGTCAACTCTAAATGGCATGGCAAAAGTACGAATAAATTCTGAAAAACTCACTCCTTTAGGAGGATTTTTTAGGGCATGGAGCCTATATACGTTCTTTTGACTTCTACTATGGGGTGATGTCATACATTCTTTGTGTTATTGAACCCAGTTCTTTTTACATCGACCTTGTTCTTTTTTTGTAGGCGCTGACATAGAGAGTTTTGTCTATTTTCCTTTGGGTTAACAGAATATATCATGTTTATGGCTGATGTCATGCATATCAAGGAGGTCTCTTCATTTCTGGTGAAGGGTGAACTACCCTCGATGGTGGACCTTCTTCCCACCTTCATGGGTAGTTCACGCTTGACCATTCATTCCGGGACGCACATATGATGTTCTCCTTCAAATGCATGACATGTCTTGAAGCCCCAAGGTAGAGTATGCCTTGGCATGCTACCTTGCCACCTGACAGAATGGGGTCTAATCCGTCAGGAGGCTGAAGGGAGATAGGAAAGTTTTCCCCCAGTGTCCTTTGGACATAGTGGGAAAACACATTGTTTTATTGCCTTGATTGTGGCTGCATCTATGGTTTCATTTTGTTTTTTATGGGGAATACTCCTCACTTTTTATCTTTTCTAGCCGGTAGCCATCACCATAGTCTTTTTACTTTGCAAAGGTATGTGAAGTCCTGGCAGATACCAAACACCACTTTGTTATCGGCTAAGATTCTTTTCCAGCAGACTTCCGCAATCAGAGATTGGGTATTCTAGAAAAGATTCTTGACCGATTGTTTGGCTTACTGCCCCCTTGGACTTCCATTCTTTTATGCACGTAAAAAGGCTAAAGTGATGACGGTTATGCCGGAATGTTAAAAAAAAAACTCGGATTCTTCTGAAAACAAAAGCTTGAAAAGGCAGTGAATCAGGAAATCCAGAATATTTTTTTGAGTGTTGAACCCTTTAAATGAGACAAGATGAAAGTATTTCTTTTTTATCGTACAGACAATTGGAACTCTCGTGAAAGCAAGGACTTGGTTTACATCGGGACAAACAGGGAGGCTAGTATCAAGAAGCTGATGAAGTTGGAGTGTGAGCCTATTACTGAGGAGCAAGCCGAGGACATCAGACGGATGAACCAAAGTCAGTGCACCAATGTGGGGTATGAGTGGGAAGTGGAGGCTTGGACTCTGAACCATTTGAGTGAGTAACTTTTAAAACGATTTTTTATGGCTAGATTGATAGATGAGGGCATGATAGCCCAGTTGAGTAAGAAGCAGGGATATTTCTTGAAGTACTTTCCTGCAAGAATCCGTAATGTGGGTGAGGATGCCAAGGAAGACAGAAAGCTTATCTATGCGTTCAAGGATGCAAGGGATGATGCTTACAAGTTGGTGGCGCAGATGGTGGATGGCTATTTGAAACGTGAGTATGGCGAGCAGGTGAAGGACATGGTTTTCCTATGTGTGCCAGCTAGCCGTCAGGAGGTAAACAAGAGCCGCTACAAGGAGTTCTGCAAGGAGGTGAGCCGATTGAGTGGTATCAAGAAAGGTTATTCCCATCTTATCTTGATGGAAGACCGCTTGGCAGTTCATGAGCGCAGAAGAGGAAGAGAGAAGGAGATTTCCAAGGTGAGCATCATGGATTTTGACAAGCCTTTTTTCAAGGGTAAGCAAGTGCTCATCTTTGATGACATCATCACCACCGGTGGCTCTTATGCCATCTTTGCCGAGGAGGTGGAGAAACATGGCGCTCATGTGGTGGGAGGTTTGTTTTTAGCTAGAACACATTATATATATAAGAAGGTATGAATCAGATTTTCAAAAAGCAGAGCGTTGTCTTCACCGGACATCGCTCTGTTCCAAAGGACAAGGAGCAGGAAGTGAGACAGCAGGTGAGAGGAAAGATAAGGTTGCTTTTCTCGTTAGGTTTCAGAAAGTTTGTTTCGGGCATGGCGTTAGGTTTTGACATGTTGGCAGCCGAGGAGCTTATCAAGCTGAAGGAGGAACTGAAGGGGGTAAAGTTGGTTGCGGTTATTCCTTACAGAGGTCAGAGTGGAAGGTGGACTCCCTATCAGCGTGAGCGGTATCAGCGTATCTTGAATGAGGTAGATGAAGAAATAGTGCTCAGTGAGGGGTATTACAATGGTTGTCTGCTCAAGCGCAATGACTATATGTTAGCCCATGCAAGTGGCATCATCGCCTATTATGATGGCAAGCCAAAGGGAGGAACTTTCTACACCTGCAGGAAAGCCAGGCTGAAAGGATTGGACATCATCAATCTTTATCGATGAATTTTGAGGGTTTCTCGCCAAAAGGCGAGGAACTTTTTTTGTTTTTTGGGGTATATGAGGGAGTTTCGGGAGTTGTTATGCTAAGATGATACTCCAATTTTGTGCTAAATTAGCCCTGTAATTTTAACATATAAGATGTTTGTAGTTAACATTTGAAAAGGCGCTTCTATCATATCTAGAACATGTCATAAAGTCTTTATATACGGCGTTTTTGGAATTTTATATCTGCTTTTTGGAGCTTCAAAACTTGCATAAAAAGGTTTTGTATAAATGTTAAATATATAGTTATATAGCGAAAACGACTACTTTTTAAGTTTTCTTTTTTACTTTTGCACCCAGATTCAGGTAACATATCAATAATCGTATTAGAATAAAATGAAGGTAAAAAAGTTAATTGTATTCGGTATGACCATGATGGCCATATTGGTTTCCTGTGAGCGACATCCTTCCTTCTCTTCGTCTGAGGAGGCATTACAGGGATGCAAGCAGCAGCTGGAGCTTTTGAAGCAGAAGCAGGATGCGTCCATTGAGGACCTTTCTTCTCTTACCTCCACTTGGCTGGAGGTACGGGATTCTGCCTACAGTAGTTTCGGCAGGGACTCTTCTCTCAACCTCAAGAGTCCGATGGCTGTGGCATATTTCATGGTGTCGGATTCCATACGGGCGGAAATCACCCGTTTGGCGTTTGTCAAGCCTCGCTCGCTTCGTGAGGTGATGTATTTCAAGCTGAACACTGCCATGCAGCGGAAGGTGTTGGAGAAGAATGCCATCTTCAAGGATGCGGTGAAATATTATGAGAAACTTGATACTTATCCGCTCTATCCATCATTGAAGACGACGCTTGCTGCCTATGGCAAACTGCTTTCCTCTGCCACGTCGTTCAAGCAGGGTGACGAGCTGATGAACTTCATAGCCTTGGAGGATAAATGCTTCAGGAGTTTGATGAAGTATCTTGCTCAGGTGGATACCGAGACCCTGCAGAAGCTTACCATGGGCACCACCCGGGTGTTTGATGGACTCTACTCATCGGTGGGGGCACAAGTGGATGATGTCAACGACAGAACCATGTTATATCTAAGCATGCGATTCAACCGGCGCATCATTCAGAATGCCTTGGCATGTAAGGAGGATATTTTGTCCAGAAGATGCCTTGGTAACACCCAGCAGGCCAACTACCGATGGATGCTCATCCAGCCTTTCATGGCCATTGACGACTATTCTGCTGCCGTGTTGACTGAGGAGCAAAGAGAGCAGCTTCTTGCCCTCTCAGATGACTTGCCCGGCTTGCTTGAAAGGTTGGATGCCAGGAAACATGTTCGAGACAAGGAAAATAACTTGACAGAGGTGTTGTCGGAGTATTTCCTTAAATCATATCTATCATCAATATTATAATTGCAATCAAATGATTAAGACATTAAGCGACTACAATCTTTTAGAGAGCGAGGAATGGAAGGACTCCATCAATACGCTCTTCCTGGAGTTGCGTAGCAAGCTCCCGGAATTCTTTAAGGAGGTTCCTCTACCTACGATTCCTCATGAGGATTACGTGGAAGTTGTCATACCTACTTCCAAACAGGTTATGATGGAGGATTTGGTAGAGTGGTTGGAGAAGAAACTTGGGCTTCAAGCCTAAGGCTGCCAGCTCTGATAAGTGGCGCAACTTCTATTGTTTCCTGTCTGCCCGAATGCCTTGGCTGAAAAGGAAGGCGCTTGCCGTAAAGGCATGGATCTCCTATGTATATCACAAGATGTATAGAAGTGACAGCGGAAGAAAATTCTTTACATTGGTTCTCGTTATTTGTATGCTGGTGTTTCAGGTGGTGGACTTTCATGCAGCCAAGGAAGCTTGTTCGTTTCAGGTGGAATGGGCTGCCAAAGGGAAGGCTTTGAGCCTTACACCTTATGATATAGGATTGCCTGGCATTGATGGTGAGGTTGAACTGGGTCCCAAGTCGTTCATGGAGAACATCCTTTATCCGTTTCAGACCTCTCTCTGGGTTTACATGGTAGCTTTGATGATGACGTTGCTGCTGTTTTCCTATAGGCTTGCCGACCTTAGTCCTACTCATGGCCGGTATGGTTTATCCGTTCAAGCAGCTTCCACCTGTTCCCGGGATGAAAAGCAGGTGGCGCAGCTTGGGTTCTTGGCCAAGGGGAAGGAATGCTGCCTAGAAGCTTTTGAAAGAGCATCACAATCTTCATCTGTCTCTCAGGTAGATTATATAGTTGAATGGTTATATCTAAAAGAAATATTCAAATGGTAAAAGAAAATAGTAGCAGTAGCGAATCGCTTCCGAAGGAGGAGAGATTCGTCATCAACATGTCGTCAGAGCTGATTGCTTATCTCTGTAACGACTATTCGTATCGCAATCCCAACAGATTCTCTCGCTTGAAGGCTTTGCAGGATTTGCTTATCCGTTTCCAAAAGGCTAAGCTCGCTTCCAAGGACATGGATGTCAACATCGCGCAACTGGTGAAGGCATGGGGATGGAGTCGCCCGGCGGTGCTGGCCTTTGTTGACCAGCTTCAAAAGTATGAGATTCTGGAGGTGTGCAACATGGTAACCAGTAAGGTGGTGCATTTGAAGCCCAGCATCTTCAGCTCCGGGCTTTCTCCAACTCCTGGTGGATAGTCTCTCTTCAGCCCTCTTTCCTGGAAGATGGGCACGATGGATCAATCTGGTTTTCGGCTTCGGTCAGGTGCCCTGCCATATCAGGAAAACTGCTTCTATCGAAGGCTCGTTTTCCAGGGGCGCTTGCGCCGGAAACCGTACTTTTTTACAACAGGGGGGAGCCTAATCCCCGGTTTCATGGCTAACGCTTTGAAACACGGAGGCTTACCTGCCAATTTCTTGGCGACTTCGTGCGGCAAGCCGAGGTAAGCGATTAGGCTTAGGGAAAGTCCCTAAGAACCCTTTAGTCCCTGCTGACAAACAATGGAAGTTATGGCAAAACAAGTACTCGACATTAGAGCCGGAAAAGGCATGACAACCTCTCAGAGCAATGAGTTTCTGCGCAATGCTAATGGTGGCGAGAGGTTGAAGCGTTGGAGCGGCAACTATGATTCTACTCGCGAGCACCTGAATTTTGAGATTAAGAAAGGTGGGGTGATTTGTGAGGTGGACAAGAAAACATCTGTCCCCAAAAGAATCAAGGTGCTGCTTGAGGAACGAAAGATTTGGGACCCGAACAGGGGTAGGGATCCGCCGTTTTTCCGTACGGTGGCCAATATCATTTTAGGGGGTTCCAGGGATCAGATGCATCGTCTGGCCTTTGGTGACCAGGTGGTGAACCTCAAAAAGGGGGCTGATAACTCTAATATTGTCCGGCATCCGGAGATAGAAGAATGGGCTAAGGACATGTATAAATTTGTATGTGAAAGGTTTGGTGAACAGAATATAGCATCCTTTATCGTGCATCTGGATGAAACCAATCCTCATGTGCATTGTACAATGCTTCCCATTACAGAGAACAATAAGTTTTCCTGGAAGTCCTATTTCGGTGAGTTGAAGACGGATGGTCTCAGAATTTACAGCAGTCTTCACAATGACATTGCTAAGATTAATCAGAAGTATGGTCTGGAGCGTGGTGATAGAATTTCTGAAACAGGAGCCCGTCATCGTTCCACGGAGGAATACCACGCTGAGCTTCGGGAAAAGTTAGTGAGTGAGAATGAGCAGCTATCTCAAACCATCGAGGGGCAGCAGACTGTCATCAGGGAGCAGCGCGCTACCTTGAGTGGCTTGGAGAAAGACATCAAACATGCCAATGCCAGGTTCAAGGCCCTTCAGAACATGATTGCCAATTTGGAGTCTAAGAAGAACCGGTTGTTGGAGGAGGTTGAGCAACTCAAGCGAGACCGTGATTCCGGAAAGATTAGTGCCGAAGAGGCAAAGATCAGGCTTGATAGGATTCAGAAGGAACTGGAAGAGGTGGATGAGAAAATTGCTGACAAGACTCAAAAACTTCATACTGCAGAGTTACAGCTTGCCCAGTTGCAAACCAAGACCCTCTCGGCTGAGAGAAAGTTTGAAGAGGTACAGAAAAAACTCCAGAAGGAAGTGCCTCTGCTCAGCAAGACCACCGTCAAGGAAATGCAGCAAATGGGGTATATGATGATGGCCACCGATGCCAAGCACCGAATAGCCAAATATCATGAGTTCCTTTCTTCGCTTCCTTTTGAACAGAGGCAAGTGGCAAGGCAGACAGGAGACATTCTCTTTGATGGTTCCATAGCAGAGACCATCATGGATAATGCCGTTCTGGTGACTTCCATTGCCGCTGCTCTATATCTGGGCTACCTGGATGCTGCCACTAAGATTTCACAATCCGGTGGTGGCGGTGGTGGACCAGGCACAGGATGGGGAAAGCGTGATGATGAAGATGACCTGGCATTCCGCCAGCGTTGCTTCTTCATGGCCCTTCACATGATGAGACCTTCTCTGAAGGTTCAAAGAAAACGATAGGAGTGGATATACCGTCTGCTCTTTCTCTTTACTTGATAGTTAGATAGTTGATCGGCTTTTGCTTGTAGTTTGCATCTTTCATGCCGATGAACTATCTAAGCTTTCCCCACCAGAAGTAAGACAGAAAGTAGGCTAGATGATGAAAGTCTTTTGTCATCTAGCCTGTCTTCTTTGCTTTATATTCATATTATCAGTGGTTTGTGCGTCACAGACTTATGACACACCCTCGTTGGGTTATATCTATTGTTTTCATCTGTAGTTTTGAGCATACATCCTCGTTTTTATAATTTTGTCGCATCATAATCCTACCAGGCTTTTTATCGTGTGGGGTGTATATGTAGTGTGTCATGCTTACCTTATATGCAAATGCTATCTTCTGTTTCTGCCAAGGCATGTTGTCTTATGCATACAGTTGCTGCTGATTGCTCTTTGTGGAGCACTGATGTGAATGGTGCCAATGGTGGATTTTCGGCTTTCCTATCAAATTTTAAAGTGGTTGGAATATAGAGCTTTAGAAATGAACCATTATGAACCATTTTTCTGAATTTCGATGTAAGTGATGCAGGAAAATTGTAACTGTCTGATAATCGGAATGGTAGAGAAATGCATTTCATACGCCTCTCAACTTAAAAACAGAATATCTTAGTGAAAATCAATATTTTAACATTTGTAATTTGTGTGTTTACATTTTTTTTAGTATTTTTGCAACGTATTTCTGTGTTTCTCATAGTAGAGATGCAGGAGAGAATTAAGAGTTAAAAACTTATAATATGGCTTTCGCCCTAAGCAGAATGTTTATGAAGTACAATTTGCTAAACACTAGCCTGTTCGCATCATGTATGTGTAAGGTTGAAAGACATAAAAGTATTGAAGATTAGTGGAAGTTAGTCTATTGGTTTCTCAATGCTGTGATACATTTCACAACTCCAATAACTCGGGAAGAGGCATCTTTTCAGGGGAAGCCGGAATATGTCTTGCGACCAGATCTGGTTGGACATTTAGCTACACTTTTTAACTCTTTCCTTGCGTTTACAATTCAAATTCAAAATCCTGTATGTGGTTTATAGTCAAGACTGATGTTTTTTCAGAGCAGCAATCCATAGATTTTCTGCGTGAAAAATACAATCATATCATCACCGACTTCTATTTTCCTTTAGGAAGAAAAACCTACAAGAACGAAAATGGAGAAGTGAAGGTACGCTTTGTGCCGGTCTTACAGGGAATGTTCTTCATCAGAGTGCAGAATGAAAGGCGTTTGAAGAAGGTTCTTTCTCCATATGGCTACTTTATGTACAAGGGTTTTGAAATGGAACCGCATACTTCCGAACTGGTAGAACGCACATTCTTTACCAAGGCGCATATTCTAACTGCCGACAGCAAGCAGATGTCATTGGACGAAATAGTAAGACAGTCAAAAATCCCTGATGAGGATATGGAGACTTTTGTCTATTTCAATGACAGAATAGGCGATGACATCAATGGATTGAGTATCGTCGAAAAGCGTTACAGCGACCTGGTCAAGGAGAATGACACCATCCGCATCCTCTCCGGTCCTCTGGTTGGTCGGGTTGGCGTTATCAAGCAAATCAAGCATAAGGGTAAGAAAGATCGTCATCTTTTGGTACGCTTTGGAAACAACTACTGTCTCAGTATCTCCAATATCCGCCAATATGCCTTGCAGATAGAGCATGAGGCACCTTCTGAATCCGTGGGTGCATGGCGGGCTATTGACCAGATGATCGGTTATCTGCAGATGAAGGAACCTTCGAAAAATGCAGGGGATCTATTACGTAAGCTCTTCATGAATTATCAGAAGAAATTGACCATATATCACAACCGTCAAACTTCTGATATCGCCTACAGTAAGATGATGGCAAACAGGAAGGATGTCCAGCAACAGGAGGTGCTTGAAAATTTAGATGAATCGATGTGGAAGAACTTCCGCATCCTGGCCAACTACCTCCCTTGTGATAATGCAACCCTCGAACAGGGATTGAAGGAACTGATTCCAGATGTCGTTCTCCGTCCGTTTCTCACGCCTGCTTCAGGCATTGCTATTCCTGAGGGACAAGGTTACCATGTATTACAGCATAATGGAATTACGGAATTCATCTTTCCATGCAACCTTCGGGAATTCTTCAGGGGCAAGGAATATGAGGCAGACAAATATGCACCGGTCTTCGATGAGGACTATGAGTATGATGCTCATTTCGCACTCTTGAAGACTATAGAAGGCAAGGTCAAGGCTATCTGTTCATGGGGAGGCTTCTATGACAATTATGCTTCTCAAAGTAAAGATGAAAGGGCTCTGTTCCTTTCAGACCTGGAAGCAAAGAAATATTCCCGATTGCTCTACCTGCTTACACAAAGCGACTATCGGTTTGAAAAGATCGATGGAATCGGGGGCTTTTCGCTAGAGACAGGTATTGAATACCCTGATGATATGGAGGAGTTGGGGAGAAGAGCTCATGAGTTTTTCACTCTTCATTCATCTCTCTTCACTTCCCTCACCGCAGCAGCCGTAGAAGTATGGCAGGGAGCGCGTCTTCTGATTTGGCGTAAGTATCTCCAGCGCTACGTCTTGCTTCATAAGGTGCCTGTCATCGACCAGCCTTCTGTCATCACTGTTGATTCCAAGCAGGAAGATGCATTTGCAAAGACTGACGGCAAATCGGATATGACAAAGATAGCCGCAGTTTTGAATGATGCGAAGGAAATCATAGAGAACCATCTGGCAAAGGAAGAAATTGCGTATGCTATATTACGGTTTCTTTCCACCTCATTGGTATTCTCTTCCCATTTTGCAGAAGATGAACTATATAATTATATCACAGACTCATTCCATCCGGACAACACGCTTTCAGAGTTGTTCCATGAAATTGTAGGGAAAATCACTCTGATGGATCATAGTTCTTCAATAGTTAGCCATCTTCACAAAGGAATGGTAGAGTTGCAGGAACAAGATTCGTGGATATACTTCAAGTTCCCATCCTATCTCAAGCAGATTCAGGCGATAGATAAGATGGTAAAAAATAAAGAAGGAATTAAAAATTAATATTATGCTGAAACTGAAACAGGTAATTATTAGAAAAATTGAATCCAAATTCAAAGATTCTAAGTATGTGGCAGATATTGTGAAAATCAATGATAAGACAGGTTGTGGCGGTCTTCATGGCTATACTGACATCAACGACCCCGCCCTTGATGAATACCGTGATTGGATCAATTTCCATATTCGGATGATGGAGAGCATGAACGCCAGTAAGATGACCCTGACTGTTGGTGAGAATGTTGAACTCTGAAATCAAATTACATATGTAAGCAACCCCTATTTTGGCGGTTTGAGACAGAGGCACTTTTAGTTAAACCTGTTTAAAAATCGAAAAAGTTCAAATTCTTAAAATACTCTGTATCCCCAGTAAACACTGGGGGTGGAGTTGTATTGCCATAGGGGTTGGATGCTACAAAGAAGACCGAGATGCTGAACGATTTCGATTCACCATTCGATATCACCGTAGATCTCTACAAGTAATTGGGCGGAGTTGAAAAAACACCCCAAAAATTTGGTAGTTTCACGGAAAACCCTTATATTTGCAGGCGATATTAAAATAAAAAATAAAAAATTATGGGAAAAATCATAGATAAGACGGTAACAAAGATAGTTACAGAAGAGGGAATCTCTCTCTTTCGCCGTGTAACTAAGGTTTTGATGCCAAATGGCAAGTATCGTTATCCTGTAGATTATTTCGATGCAACTCCTGGAGTTGTTAAGGTTTCGAAAGAAGAAATGGATAAGGTTGCAATACCTGTTTACAAAAAGTTAATCTAATGGAACGGTTGATGTCTGATGGTTATCCTTTTATCTTTCAAATGATAGATAAAAGTGAGAGTGATGAGTATCTGATTCAGACCTTGCAATATCGGTTTAAGTCAGACAAATCCCATCATGCCTATATCGTAAGAGTTGAATGTTATAAGAAACACGCTTATTGTGTGAAGTTCTTCGATAAGGCAAACATCAACAGTAAAAATAAGTTTAGTCTTCGTTCCAATACTTTCGAGGTTAGAACGATACTCTATACAATGTTTCACATAATGTTAGATGTAATGAAGCGAGACGAAAAGGCTTCTTTCTTTTTTATTGGAGCAGAAGACGAAAAAGATCAGGATGGAATGGTATCCCGTCGTTTCCGTCTTTATCGTCGTTTCGTGCTTTCAACGGTTTCTGATGACAAGTTCGAGCATTTTAGAAGAAATGATTTATCTTTGTACATACTTGTAAATAAGGAATATGTAGAAGATACATCCTCTTACGCTGATGAACTAGCAAATATTGTGCAACAATATTTATAAGATAACATCCTCATTCGAGCGACGACAAGTGCAGAACGATACTGCAATGAGGAACAATTCTGGCGGGCTTAACCTGCAAGCCCCCTCCATGCACTCACTTTCAGCAATATAATTGCAAGCTGATCCCCATAACAGCCCAGCGGTCCCATCCCGCACAACCATGGCGAGGGCTTTGATGCCCCGCCAACCTTAGAGCGTAGCGGTTCTGAGCACCGGAGGGCGGTTTTCCTCTTCTTCCCTGAGGGGAGAAGACCGAGATGAGAGGTGGAGCCTTCTTTAATGGTAAAGAAGGACGGGATGATTTTAGAGGGAAAGCACCTCAATATTTTTAGGAAACCCTCTTTCTAGTATTCGAAAGGACTATCAAAGTCCTTCAATACCTTATGTTTCGTATCCTTCTCCGAAAGATTAGCGTGTTCCGTAGGAATGCGCCAATCGATACCGAGAGAATCATCCAGTATCGAGATACCACCATCAGCCTCTGGGTGATAGAAGTTATCACACTTATATTGGAATACCGCAGTCTCTGATAGTACGGCGAAACCATGCGCAAAGCCCTTCGGAATAAAGAACTGACGATGATTATCCTCTGTCAGTTCCACAGCTACATGCTTACCGTATGTCGGTGAACCCTTACGGATATCCACGGCAACATCCAGCACTCTACCCTTCACACATCTCACCAACTTGCTCTGGGTAAACGGAGGCCTTTGGAAATGCAAGCCACGCATCACACCATAACTGCTCATACTCTCGTTGTCCTGGCAGAACTCCACCTTGTAGCCAACCAATGGCTCCACTTTCTCTTTAAACTCTCGCTCGCTGAAGCTCTCGAAGAAATAGCCACGAGCATCTCTAAACAGGCGAGGCTCAATGATGAGTACGCCCTCAATATCTGTCTTTATTACTTCCATTTTTATATACTTTTAATTATTCCTATTTCTTAAGCGATTTCTTCCAAAAGAAACGTTTTACCTTCGATATAATCCACCATCTTGCTTCACTAGGACAGACAAAGCCAAGATTCCAGCACCTTTTCACTACCCAACAATAGTTATTGAAGGCATCCTTGAATCCACGATGGTGAAATACATATTCACCTCTTCCGAAGTTGCCAACTCTCATGATGTCAGTCATCATTTTTTCTGCCCATACCTTCTCTTGATGAGAAAAAGGCTCCACTTGTGATGGTAAGGACATTCCCAGATAATCAACACAAATACAAGTAAAGATTCTCCATGCCCTTTCCATGTGCATCTGATGCAGATATTCATGATGTTGCAACCAGTCTATTTTGTCTGCACAACTCGATAAGAACATGGCATAATCTATCACCTGCCTCAATCCCAATCCTTCTTCATATACATGGTTTACCATGTGCGATATCAGGAATACACTCTCAAAGGTTGGAGGGAATACAGGTACTGCATACCCATCCATATCAGCAGAAGACAACTCTGAAGGAAATACCGAAGCAAACATTTCCTGCATAGCATAATCGGTAGATGGACATTGGTAATTGTGAACCTTATAATGAGGCTCCACCGTCACTCCATCTACCCATGCCATACCATGATGCTCATGCACCAAATGATGATCTACTTTTCCTATCTTTTCCAGCACCTCCATTGTCTTCTTGAAATCTTTAGGATTCACAACAAAGTCGATGTCTCCTGGAGTTCTATGCAGAGGATTAGGATAACGCAAAGCTGTTGTTTGCCCCTTCATAAAGACAACAGGAATACCCTCAGATTTCAAGGCTTGGTCAATCTTTACAATGACCTTCCGATGTAGACAATTTATTTGTTCGATGCGCTGCATCGTCGCTATCCTCTTCAGCTTGTCACCCAGAGGAATTGTGATGCACTCAGAAGGCAGCAGACTCATCCCGTCTAGCAGCAAAGCTGAGACAGTTTGTTCATCTGCCAATTGAAAGATGCTTTTCCAATCTGCTTCCGCAAAATCAGAAGCATACAGTTTCTTGCCAAAGAGAACGGCACGAAGAGATTTTAAAAGTAAATCTTTAGATAGGTTCATCGTTTCTGTTCCAACAACCATTTGAAGTATTCCTCATGCTGGTCAACCAAATGCTCCCAAGAATACTCATTCTTGATTTCCTCCACGTTGCCATCAGTGAAGTTCTTCTGGGTCACTTGCAAAAGCGTGTGGATAGCATAGCACAATAAAAGCAAGCAGGTGTA
>ENA-OZLD01000068-OZLD01000068.1-human-gut-metagenome-genome-assembly--contig:-NODE-68-length-24443-cov-15.877399_pt1 | contig 24443 bp, 19 predicted proteins | sample MGYA00244834_ERZ653780 | MGnify/ENA primary metagenome ERZ653780 (study PRJEB26926, sample SAMN06164474) | human gut metagenome | biome: ENVO:00009003; feature: ENVO:2100002; material: ENVO:00002003...
TACGAGATGCAGCGTAGTCTCGTGGGCTCGGAGATGTGTATAAGAGACAGCTAGTGAGGATGTGGCAAGTGGAACTAACCAAGGCAAAATGTCTTCTTTAACATTGACTATTAATACAGGTAAGTCTATGGGTAGCCGTGCTACCGATTGGACTACAGCAGGTCCTGCTGGTAATGATGAAAATCAGATTAATCGTATTACAGTTGGTATTTTTTCTTCCGATGGCAATACATTAAGAACTATTGTAGAACTTGGATCAGGTGATGGTACAAAAAATACATTTAAGTCTGAAACTAATGGTGCTTCTACGACAATTGTTACCAATTCATTGACAGATGGTGATTTAATCAAGGTTGCCGTAAATGCTCCTAAAAATCATTTCGTTGGTATTAAAAAAGCTTCTGAGTTTCAGGCTAAATCTGAAGATGCTTCTGTTGCATTGTTGACTAAGGCTGATGATTCTCAAGAAACAACCAAAGAGGCATGTAATAATAATGTGCCAATGTATGGTGAAGGAACGTTGACCCCAAAGACATCGGGTGATAATTCTGTATTTAAAGTGTCAGGAGACAAGGTGACAGTGAAACACATGCTTGCAAAAGTCACTTTGGAATCTTTGGGTGTAGATTTCAAGGCTGGTAGTGCTTATGCAAATGCTGAGTTTACTCCAGTTGCAGCCTTTTTGATTAATGTACCAGATAAAATGGACTTTACAACAGCTGTTTGGAATTCAAGTGCAGCTTTACTTCATGGATGGTCTGCTTATGCTACAAGTGATCCTACTAATTGTACATTTGATTATGCTGCAGCTACAGGAAATACTGGTGGTTCAGGTACATATGCTCAATACTTGACAACAGAAAATTTAACATCTGCAGCAGCTCTTTCTGGTACAGCCACAAGTACTGCTAAGGCATGGTTCTATACACTTCCTAATGATAGGGTCGATGATGGAACTGCTAATACAAATAACACAAAGTTAGTTATTGCAGGTAAGTTTATAGAGAATAAGAATGCTGCCAGTCCTAAGGCAGAAATGGTTTATTATTCATTGCCTATTAATGCAACGTATGATGCTGATAATCACAAATATGTACAGCCTGCAGCTAGTGCTGGTAGTGCTTTCCAGGTTTGTCCTAATCAAAATTATAAGTGTTCTGTTATAATTCGTACAAAGGGCTCAAGTACTCCAAATACAAACCTTACCCCTCAGGAGGCCGAAATCAAGGTAGAAGTTACAGATTTCGTTGAGGTAACTCAGAATGCAGAGTTCAACTAATTTTTATAATCAATAATTATCAAGAATCAGAAATATAATAATATGTTAAGACAAGGATTGACACGGACTTTGGCGTTATGCATGGTTATTCTGTGCATGCTGTCGTCGTGCAGCATCTACGATGACTATGGTTATCGCAGACAGCGCGATATTATCTTGCAGGTAGCTGATGAATCCGGCAATATCCTTCCTGATTCTAAAGCACCTGTTAATGAGGTCTATGCTTTCGTCAATGGCATTTACGTAGGTAAATATGCCAAGGAAGAAGATGGTAAAATACGTATTGTCGTTGACGAAGCTGACTCGGTTACGTTCGTTGCCGTAACAGGTGAACATAGAGATGAATATACCATAAAGGAGCCACAGGTGGGGGAGAGTATCTCCAACACCTGGCTCCAACTCATTGATGCTGAAAAAGGAAATTCCATTTCGCCTTCTGCCATATACTATGGTAGCTTATCTTCACCTTTTTCCGATAAATTGGAAGAGGAAACCGTCATCACGCTGAAGGATGTCAGAGCAAAGACCAGAGTGTATCTCAAAGGCTTCAAAGCTTGCTATGGTGATGGTAACTACCGGGTGGTGCTGGAAGGTATGAATAGTGGAGTGGCATACGACGGAAATGGGGGTGGTAAACTCGTTAACTATGAAATGGGAGGTAAATTCAATGTCCAGGGCGACTGGATTACCCCTGCAAAGATAGTTTTGCCAACAACTGGTGAGGCTGTGAAAGTGAAAATCTATAAGGAAGATGGAACTTTGCTATATACTTGTGATCATACTGACGACGGTTCTCCTTTAGCAGTAAAGCCAGGAGATGATGTAGTCTTCTATATTACAATATGGCTGAATGCCGACATCTCAATCAAGGTGATACCTTTTGATGATGTCGATAATCCTATTTTCTTCCAATAATTCCGAATGATTAATTAATATTACGATATGACTCTTAGGGTTGGTAAACTTGTTTATGGAATAATCAAGCTATTGCCGTGCTTGCTGGCGGTTCTCTTAGCGTCCTCTTGTTCATCTGATGTGAATTCGGATGAGCTGAAGGGCAATACGACGCTGGTTACGCTGACGATAGCTGCTAGCGGAAATGCTGCTACTGCTTCTAGAACTGTCTCTGGAAACAGTAGCACCATTACTCGTGCTGGTGTTTCTGATCCTACCAATAAGGATTTCTATATCAAGGACCTTACCGTCTTGATCTTTGATGAAAATGATGATGTAATCGGTTCTACAACAATATCTGATTTATCTCATTCTTCAGATGGTAAAATCACAATTTCTTCAGATGGTAAAATCACAATACGGGTTTTAACTCGTGCTGCCAAGAAGTGTACCGTTTATGCCATAGCCAATGCTTTGGCTCTCAATAATAATAAAACTCCTTTTGCAGGCATAGCAACTCTTTCGGCTTTGAAGTCTATGGTAAAGTCATATACTAATGCAGATGACATCAATAAAGAATCTTGTCTTTTAATGATGGGCAAAACTGCTGACAAATCCTTTGATACGACAAACTCAGAATCTGCAGCAGCTATCTCTCTACAACGATTGGCAAGTAGAATCGATTTCAATTTTACTGTAAATAATGACAAGACAACAGGTTTCCCAATCGTGGTAGATAGCTTACAGCTCTGCAATGTCCCAACTTCGACTTTTTATCAGCAATCGGATTTCACTAATCCATCTATGCCTTCGGTTAGTGCATCAACATCACTGTACCAAAGTCTAGAACTGAAAACAGAAACACAAAAAACTTATACTTGTTATGTGTATACAAATATAGGTACAGGTACTTCTAAAGATGAAGAGACTTATCTCGATATTCAGGCACATTCTGAAGTTCAAGGTGATAATGGTACCAAATATACTGTTTGGAAGTCCAACTTCAAGGTGAAAATGCCTGATAATCGTGTTCTGCCTAATTATCACTATAAGATAGATATCGTTATCAATGGTAGTGTAGAGGGCAAGAATGGTGGTATCATCATCACATACAACGCTTACCCGTTCTTCTCCGGTGGCAATCTAGACAAATGGAATGACCATTGGAATGAAGATGGTACTGGTGATGTAAAAATAGACTTAGAATAGGAAGGAAATTAAGGAATACGTTTAAAAAACTTGAAATATGATTAACAGACGAAATTATAAGAATATTTGTGTCTTATTGGCTCTTACATCCATCTCTTGCTCTGACAGCGAGGGATGGATGTCTGGTATCCCATTGTCTAATGAGAAAATTTCATTTACTGCTTCCCTGCAGGAAGGATGGAGTGGGGGACAAGGTTCTGGTGATAAGTCAAGAGCTGTAAAACCAGATTTCCCAGGACTGGCGAGAGAGCAGAAGGTGTTGTCAACTGATGAGGCTTTCAGCAAGCCACTCTACCTCCATCCATTAGAAACCGAAAATACTACGGTTATGAATGCTATGCCTCAAACCCGTGGAGTGATGAATGAGTCTTCCACAGTTGGCAGCTTCGATGTCAGTGCCGTCTATAGCAAAGGCGGGGCTAATTCTTCCTTATTCCACAATGAAGAAGCAACGCAGAATGGCAGTTATTGGTTTACTTCAAGTAATGCAACATGGCCATTAGACGGCTCTGTTTCTTTCTATGCGTATGCTCCTTATAACGAAACTTCCTTGTCCTTACAAGGCAGCGATGATGTCGTGAAGAACAAGACCATTCGCTATACGGCAAATACTGATGATTTTTCCAAGCAGCCAGACCTTATCGTAGCTAAAAGCGAAAATAATACTTTTACTTCATCAACAGCCAATAAGGCTGTAGGTCTCAGCTTTAGCCATGCCCTTACTGCCATCACCTTCTCAATCAGTGCCGATATGATACCCGGAAAGGTGAAGAGTATTACGGTAAGTGATGTTTACGGACAGGGAGATTATGATCTCTCTAAAGCCTCATGGGTACCTTTGGCTAATTCATCATCTACTTATGCCATCACGCTGAATGCATCAGTAAAAGCTGGTGAGAGCAAGGCTCTTACCGACAAGAACTCTGCCTTGATGATGATACCTCAGGATTTCGACGCAAATGCCACTGCCAAGGTATCAATGGAATTCAATGATGGTAAAAATGATAAAACCGTGTCTTTTAGACTGAACAATACCTCTTGGAAAGCAGGCAATCATATCACCTATGTGCTTTCCTCTTCAAAGATTACGACGCTGAAAATGGGAAAGCTGACTTATCCTACTGGCTGGAATAGCGTAAATGAAGGTGCTAATGCTAAGAATCTGATTCGGACAGCATACGCCCCCAATACTTCTGCCGGATTGTTTGTGGTGAACGAGGAGAAAAAGGTGATTGCCGCAAATGTTCAGTTAACCTATGATGGCATCTCCTGGTCTCTTCCAACAGGTTCAAAACTAAAATTCTCGCCACGGTATAGCTATTTTGTGTATTATCCCTATCAGGATCAGGCTAGCCTAGCAGGTTTGCCTGCAGTTAATACTACCGTTAGTGATGTTTCTATTTCTAGCTCCACCCAGTTCTTTGCTGATGCCATTGCTACTTGGAAAGAACATAAAATTGCTACTGATCAGAGTACGCCGGATAAGATGAATGCCTGTGACTTACAGATTGGCAAGGCTTCGCTGGATGAAGATGGCTGCAGTGTAAGCTTTAAGATGGAGCATGCTATGGGACTGGCAGTCTTGAATAGAGAATCCAAAAGCGTTCCCAAGCATTATATATTGAGTGGTTATCCTTCCTATACATGGGATAATGGGACAACCACCCTAATTCCAAGCGACACATTGTCAAATAGTCAAAAGCTCTATGCCACAACTAATACTCAAGGAGTGAAAGTAATTCCGCCCTCTGCAGTATCTACCTTTTCGAGTACAAGTAGAGGAGATGATGCCTGGAGTGGTGATGTAAACATAACAGCTGCCGCAAATGGTGTTGGTACTGGTACAGCTAAGATAAAAGCAACAATGGTAGATTATACTTATACAATGGCAGTTGGTGATATCTATTATAGCGATGGTGCTATGACCCACCAAAGCGAGGCTCTTGCTTCTGGTAAAACACCTATTGGTATTGTTGGGTATATTACGATGAATAATGATGGTAATTATTGGACAGAAAAGGATACTAAGAAAGGAATAGATGGTGGCCATGCCTTGGTGATGTGTTTGAAAACTATTGGTTCTACAGGCAAAACCAGTATCGGTACAGGATATGCCTGGTATTCTTTGTATTCTTCGAATAATGATAGTGATGCAGGCAGAAAAAAGGTAACCAGTAAGTCTGATATTGTAAATTCTAAGAATCTGAGTTATGGCTCCGGTTATACAGAGACAAATGCATTAATCCTAAAATGGGACCAAAACGCAGCCGCAGCTTATCAGGCACAGAATTACAAGACGCTTCCTGCTAACTCATCCAAGTGTACAGGTTGGTTTTTACCCACTGCAGGTCAGTATTATGCAGTAATGACAACTTTAGGTGCACCATTTTCGGATGATTGGACAGGAATCTGGGATCGTGATACATCTACTCACCCGAAATTGGGATTCTTTGATAATATGTACACGGTCACAACCAATATAAATAACAAGTTGAAGAAAGTCGGTGACACAAATTATACCGAGTTTTTTGGATCGGTCAATACTTGGGCTTGGACCTCTTCGGAGTGCTCTTCCACGCACGCCGTGATCATCGATTCGGGCGTCGACGACTTCAAGGACTCCAAGGGGTCAGGGTCTGTCCGTTTCGACGGCCGCAACGGCAACAGCAAGTCGGGCCAGATCCCGGTCCGGCCGTTCCTCGCTTTTTAGCCATTTATCAATTTAGAAATTTATCAAGCGTTTCGGTGGATTTGCAATCCGCCGTCAAGAAATGTTCCATCCTATTCGTGCTTAGGGGATTTGAAATCCCCGTCTTGCGAGGTCGAACCTTTCTGATTCCGGATAACATATCCAGCAGGACGGCTGAGTAAGGCGATTTTTGTGAAGAAAATAATGCGCAGCGTTGTGCAGACATTATATGTAAATTTATTCTATTAATAGAGAATGGCAGATATGCACCAAATATTCGGCAGGAAAGGCCGGGAGGTTAAGTATCGTCAGAATAGCATGGATGCCAAGTCTCATATATCATTACCCCAAAGACCGTGAGGCTGAGTAAGGTAATAACTTTCAAAACAAAAAACTCCCTATAAGCACAGGTAATTTATCACCTGGCTTATAGGGAGAACTTGTATTTAATAATTTTATGATTTCAATTGATGCAATTGCTCTTGGGTTAAGCCCGTGAGTTCCATGATAGACTCATCATCCATATCCTTCAATAGCATTTTCTTCGCTATATCCAGACTTTTATGATAGCTACCTCTTGCTTCACCTTTGGCAATGCCTCTTGCTTCACCTTTGGCAACACCTTCATCAATTCCATTCATGTAATAGCTCATTAAGACGCCATAGTAATCATCGGCAGCCTTCAAACTCTCATCATATTTCTCTTGCTCCTCCTGACTCAGGCAGCGGGAATCCGCCAGTTCAGCAAGACGCTTGAAAATCTTCTTCTGTGCCGTAAACGGCATCCTCTCTAATGCTTCCATATGCTTTAATACATAAATCCATTTGTCAAAATCACTTTCACATTCTTCTGCCTTCTTGTCAAAGAAAGGAAGAGATAAGTAGATGAAGTGAAGATTGTCGGAAAAGACATCTTGACTTCCTTTTTCATACAGACCAACATCGGTTCTGAATTTCGTCACCGAATTGTCTTTTGGCATGAAGTTCATCAGGCAGACTACATAGACGGGCATCAGGTGATAGAGAGCTGGTTTCTGCTCTATTGTTTTTTTACGCTGCCCGACAATAGCCTTGCTGGCATAATAGATGGAGCGATTGATAAAAAATGGCACCCATCTGTTCTGCATCTCGACAATGAAATGATTTCCATTATCGGTTTCACAATAAATATCAAAGATGCAACCACGCAAATCTTTTGAATCTGCCAGTTGCTCTTTATCCTTGAAGGTGACATCCCTGATATGCATTTCGTCAACCAACAAGTCATTCAAGAAACTAATCAGCAAGTCCTTGCTGAATTCTTGTCCGAAGAGGCGTTTGAAGCCCCAATCGGTGAAGGGGTTAATATATTTACCCATGGCAAAATAGTGAGATAATTGATATCTGAGGGCAAATTTACGATTTTTCTATGAAATCTCCAAGAAAAATAATGAGTTTTTTCAGAAAAACATCTAATGAAGTTCTTCTATACAGTAGCATTATGTAAATATTGCTTCTCACTTTTCTGCGGTCGTAGGGCTCTTACTGGCGGAGAAAATAAAAAATGAGTTATGAACATAATTATTGTCAATAGCAGTTAGCCAGAATGTCTGGAAAAGAGGACGCCTGACGGAAGACTATCCTGCATCAACAGGCATTCTTTCAGCTATTGTTCGAATCCAATAAGGAACATGATATATAGTTTTAAATTCTCGTCTGAAAGACCGGGAGGCTGAGTAAGGTAATAACTTTCAAAACAAAAAAACTCCCTATAAGCACAGGTAATAGTACCATGCTTATGGGGAGCCTTTGTTTGACTAGGAGTCTTTTCTAATTCGCAGAGAAGATTCTATGTATTTTTTCGCTAAAATATTTGGGACTTAAAAATAAAATTTCTATCTTTGCACAAAAATTGTAAAGCTATGTGTAAATTTTCTGAGTCAACCAAAGAGAAACTCGGTAATGCCTTGATATACGTGGCAGAACGAGTGCAAGACCTTAGCAAAACCAAGGCCTTGAAATTGCTGTATCTTATGGAAGAGAGAATGGTGTTAAGGTATCATGTGCCATTCCTCGGAATACCGTTTGAAGTGTGGCAAGCTGGACCTGTGGCAAAAGATGTCTTCATCGATCTGTCGGATGGACCTTATCTTCTGAAAGATTATATCAAGGCGGAATTTAAGCATGGCGGTACATATTTCAGCGCTAACAGACCTTTCTGCGATGATGAGTTTTCGGAATGCGAATTAGACATGATGAATACTATATTGGATAAGTATGGTATGATGACTGCTGTAGAACTGGTAAACGAAACTCACAAGAAGGGAACATTGTGGTATCAGGAAGCGAGCCAGAATGGCTTATTGGAAGCATTCCAAAACCACGAGTGCAATAACTCTGATTTGAAAATCGACTTTACTAAAGCGATGTCACCTTGTGCCGCTGAATTTTACCAGGAAAGCTTGAATGAACATCAGACAGCTAATCTTTTAAGTATTGATGCTTATGTTTGAAGAAGGTAATCTTTTGCTTTTCCGTCCTTTTATATTTAAGAATGGAGCAACACCTAAGGATAAATTTTTCTTGGTTTTAGGAAAGGACATTCAGGGTGGTTTACTGCTGGCAAGTCTTCCGACATCTAAGGATCATGTTCCTTCTGATGTAGAGGTGAAGCATGGCTGTTTAGATATTGCCGAGCGTTTTGTGAATGTTTTTGTTTTTATTTCAGGCGAGGAAATTCTCAACACCATCAATGGAGGCCGTTTTTCGTTTTCAAAGAACACCTTCATTTATGGTTCCAATTTAGATATTTATAATGCAGCCCAGTTTGAGCTGCAAGAGCGTTTATCTCAAACCAGCATTGAGTAGTTGATTGGCACACTTGATTCTACAGTATTTACAGAATTAAAGGATTGTCTTGCAAATAGCAAGATGGTGAAGAATAAATATCGCAGGATATTGAAAAAATAACAACTCTCTATATAAATCCCCCAACCTGCCAGAACATACAGGTTGGGGGATTTTCATGATATGCTATTAAGCCAGCTGAGGCTGAAGCTTCGTGGCATCGAAGCAGGGACAGGCTTTCTGCATGCCCGGCAAATCACGATGCCCCAGAATGGTCTTGATGTCCGGAAACTCACGGTGAAGGCGGAGGATGAGAAGCTTCATCGCCTCCTTCTGAGCTGGCGTGCGGGTATCAGAGATGCAACCGCTCGGCGACAAACCGCCCTCGTAACAGATACCGATCGTCCTGGGTATCCTGAGAAATATGCCAAGGAACTTATTAAGCAAACAGGAGACAAGTTCCTGGTTCCTGAAACAAAGTAACAATATTTATCATCACATAAAGAAAGCCGATTCAAGTATATTACTATACAAGAATCGGCTTTCCTGTTTGCTTGACTTACAATACTAAATAATCGTATTATAATTTTTAAAGTTACGTCTTTTAAAATCTATTACTTGAAGTATCTCTTGTAGAGACCTGCAAATCCTGCACAGTGGCGGGCTTCATCCTTAGCCATCTCATGAACGGTATCGTGGATAGCATCTGAACCCTGCTCCTTAGCAAGTTTGGCAATGCGGAACTTATCTTCACAAGCACCCTTCTCTGCTGCAATACGAGCCTCGAGATTGCTCTTGGTATCACCCAAAACCTCACCGAGAAGTTCTGCAAAACGAGAAGCGTGATCAGCCTCCTCATAGGCATAACGTTTGTAAGCCTCTGCAATTTCAGGATAGCCTTCACGATCTGCCTGGCGTGCCATAGCAAGATACATACCTACCTCGCCACACTCACCATTGAAATGGTCCTTCAAACCCTTGATAACGTCTTCATTAACGCCATCCTTAAATGCCTGACCGAGAACGTGAACGGTAGCAAATGTCATATCGTCATCTACTGCATCTTCCATCTCTTTGAACTTGCTGGCTGGAGCCTTGCAGATAGGGCACTTCTCTGGTGCTTCTGTACCTTCGTAAATGTAACCGCAAACGGTGCAAATAAACTTTTTCTTCATAATGTTTTTGTTTTAAATATTGTTGTATAATTATTGTCTTTTGAATTAGTGAACAGTCTCTGTGAGAGGTGACTTTACACCTTTTTTAGCGCATTCTGCACAGATTCCTCTGTAGTAGAGCTGTTCTTCCAATACGATGTTTCCTTCAATTTCCTTTCCTGGTTCCACCGTTGGAGCAGGTTCGCCGAAAAAGTCAATTACCTTGCCACAATTTCTGCAATAGAAGTGAACATGGCTTTTAATATTTCCATCATAACATACGCGATGTTCATCGATTGTGATCATCTGGGCCGCATTGTGCTCACTAAACATTCTGAGCGTGTTGTAAACGGTTGTCTTGCTCAATGTTGTGATACTCTCGGCTAATCCTTTGTACACATCCTCGATAGTTGGATGAGTGGGATGCTTGATGAGCCAATCCATAATGGCAATACGCTGGAGTGATGGTCGGATACCTTTCTCCACGAGTCTTTGATAGGCTTCTGTCTGCTTCATAATTACTTGTTTTTATAATTTCTTAATGCAAAGATAACCAATTCTTTTGTATCTGCCAAATATTTTTGCAAAAATTCCAAAGTATTTTTGAATATTTTACAATTGCATAGTTGTTTTAAGATTTGTTGTGCAAAAAGGGAGAGTCTATGATTCGCTTTTGGAAATTATTGATACTAAAACCCTTTTGGAAAAAGTAATTCCCCGTCACGCTACCGGAGTGTTGTGGCGGGGAATCTTATTTGAAAATAAACTTTATACGATTTTTCTGGCAATTATCTCAGGTCAATGACTTCAGCTCCTGGACATTCCTTGCTGTTGAAATTGAATGTGCTGTTAGAAACGCTCCTGGCTCTGAAGTTACTTACCGTGATGGTACTCCAGGTATTGCCCTGTCGCATCTTGACAACTGATGGAATATGTGTCTTTTTGTTGATGGTGATATACATTTCGGCTACAGAACGTTTCTGGTTATTGGCAACGAGATGTACTACATAGTTACTGCCTGCTGTCTTGAGCGTTGACTTATAACCAGTCTTATATATATTAATAAAGGTATAAGGGTTCATGGACATCTGCTGAGCCTGTGTAGGGTTGCTGACATTCACCTCGTTGGTTTTCTTTAGATAAGTCCACTGGGTCTTGCCGTTGAACCAGACGATGGCTTGCGGGGTACGGGCGTTAAACTTGTTGCCTTTGATGGCAATACTGCCGCTTGCTGATCCATACTTAGAACTGCTCATATTGAAGTTGGCGCTAGCTCCACCTTTGTTGCCAATAACGGCAGCGGTCTTATCAAGTACCTGTTGCGCTGTCTGCGCCATGGCTCCGATGCTCATCATTGCAACGAAAGCCAATGCTAAAATCTTTTTCATTTTTATCTTTTCCTTTCTTTTAAAATTCTTTGTTATATTATATCTTCTAAAATTTCATACTCTATCATAAAGCCGTAAAAACGTCTTTTCTCTCTTAGACGTTTTCACGGCTTCAGGGTTTAATAATTTAACCTTTTCCAATATTATCTTCTTTCATACCCTTAGTTATTTACTAAAATTAAGAGTTTCGAAGTGCCATTAACAGATTATTAAGCTGGTTTTCATCCTGTATCAGTACCTCACGAGGCTTGCTGCCCTGTGCTGCACCTACGATGCCTGCAGCTTCCATCTGATCCATCAGTCGTCCTGCACGGTTATAGCCGATGCTGAACCGGCGCTGTATCATGCTGGTAGAACCCTGCTGCGAAAGAACAATCGCATGGGCTGCCTCTTCGAAGAACGGATCCAGTTCGCGGGCACTGATGCTGCCGCTTCCACCTGCGCTTCCTTCATCATTAGCTGGTTCTGGCAACTCCATAGGTTCGATAGGGCCAGGCTGTTCGCAGATATACTCGTTGATGCGCTCGATTTCAGGTGTATCAACAAAGGCGCACTGTACACGGACAGGTTCATTGCCGCAGAGATAGAGCATATCACCACGACCAATCAGCTGGTTGGCTCCTGTACGGTCAAGAATGGTCTTTGAGTCGATGGCAGATGTAACCTTAAAGGCGATACGGCCAGGGAAGTTAGCCTTGATATTACCCGTGATGATGCTGGTTGTAGGACGCTGGGTGGCAATAATCATGTGGATACCCACGGCACGTGCCAGCTGGGCGATACGGGCAATAGGAAGTTCTACTTCCTTGCCGGCTGTCATGATCAGATCACCGAACTCATCTATAATCACCACGATGTATGGCATATACTCATGTCCATCTGTCAACTTCAACTTGTGGTTGATATACTTCTGGTTGTATTCTTTGATGTTACGGGCTCCTGCCTTTTTGAGCAAGTCGTAACGGCTATCCATCAGTACACACAGACTGTTCAGGGTTCTAACCACCTTGGTTACATCGGTTATGATAGGTTCTTCCTCATCAGGAAGCGCAGCCATAAACTTGTTGGCAATACGGGAGTAGACGCTAAACTCCACCTTCTTAGGGTCGATGAGAACCAGTTTGAGTTCGTTTGGATGTTTCTTGTATAATAAAGAGGTGATGATGGCATTCAAACCTACAGATTTACCCTGTCCGGTAGCACCCGCAACAAGCAGGTGAGGAATCTTTGCCAAATCAACCATAAACACTTCGTTGGTAATGGTCTTACCCAAAGCGATAGGTAACTCCATCTTGGTTTCTTGGAATTTCTTTGAGTTTAAAGTACTTTCCATACTAACGATGTTCGCCTTTGCATTAGGTACCTCAATACCGATGGTTCCCTTTCCTGGGATAGGAGCGATGATACGGATGCCGAGAGCTGCCAGACTCAAGGCGATGTCATCTTCCAGATTCTTGATCTTAGAGATACGTACGCCTTCTGCAGGCTGGATTTCGTAGAGTGTGATGGTAGGACCAACCGTAGCACGGATGGTTTTGATCTGTACGCCAAAGTTGCCCAGCACCTCGATGATGCGGTTTTTGTTGGCGCGCTGCTCTTCCTCATCGATGGATACGCCGTCATCCTCATACTTCTTCAGAAGGTTGAGTACCGGATATTTATATCTGGTGAACGGCTCCTTCGGATTGATTGGAGTATTCAGTACTTCTGCATTGCTCAAGGTATTGCCTGTAGCCTTCTCGTCGGCTGTGGCTACAGAGATGTCCATACCTATATGCTCAGAAGCTGCAGCAGCCTCGGCAGCTTGCTTTTCCAATGCTTCCTGTTCAGCCCGTTTTGTACGGAGTTCGCGCTGACGTGCAATGAGTGACATATTCTCGTTCTGCGTGCCGTTGGCTATAGCGATGGTTTCATCTTTTTCTGTATCACCTTCTGTTCCTGTAGCTTCCGGTCCGTCTGCCTCTGGTTCAACAGACGTAGAAGGTATGTCCGGGGTTGCGAAAGTCTGGTCCGGATCCAGATTCAGGTCGATGACTTTGGCAGGTTCTTCTTCCTTATATTCTTCTTTCTCATCCTCAGTGCCAGCACCATATGCTGCGCTGGCGTATACCTCGTCGATAGCTTCCGTATCTTTCCTGTTCTTTCCATGGTTAGTAATCTCAAATTTCACCTTATTTGATATATAACCGATAGGGTTGAGTGCTTTTCTGATTACCGTAATGGTTTCAGTGGTGAGATAGGTGAGGAATGCTACCGCCACGAAGAAAAGAATGGCAGTAAGTCCTGGAGGACCCATGATGTTCTCCAGATTCTGCACGACATAGAGTCCGTGCTTTCCGCCCGGATTGAAGATGAGGCTTGGCATGATAGGTGCGATGAACTTGGCAAAGGTTACCGACATCCATAGCATGACCACAATCATGCAGAAGAACCATTTCCACAGGTTCAGCTTGTAGGCATGCATCATCTGCAATCCCGCCATAATGACAAAGAATGGGAGCATGAAGGCTGGAAATCCGAAATTGATGGCAATGAGCCAATAGGATACAATGGCTCCCCAGGATCCGCAGTAGTTCTGAAACTGTTTTTCCGTGTTGGTCCATTCACCCGGCTTCAGATTTTCGAGCAAACTCTGGTCATTGGCTCCTGTGTTGAGAAAGGAGATCATAGCGATGATGATAACCACAGCAATGACTACCAAGGCTAATCCTATGAAAAAGTCGGTGATAGTATTGTTGAAAATATACTGTAAACCAATAGCTTCGCTAAAGGTTTTGGTCTTTTTTTCAGTTCTTTTTTTAGCCATTTTATATATTTTTGAATAATTTATCTGCAAAATTAGCGAAAATAATTGAGAAAACAATTCTTTTTCTCATCTTTTTTTTCTAATTTTGCAACTTGTAAAGAATAAAAAGCATAATGAAGATTATTTTCACTAGTTTCGACAAGGCGGCAATCACGAATTTGCCAAGAGCTTTGTTTCCTGGCAAAATCGTAGTCGTTGACAAGCCTGAAGATACAGAAGCGGCTGTTAATGACCTACTTAGCCATTATATACTGGGTGTGGATACAGAAACGCGCCCATCATTCAAGCGTGGTCAGGCTTACCATGTTTCGTTGTTGCAGGTGAGTACACATGATACTTGTTATCTCTTCCGCCTGCATCATACGGGCATTACTCCTGCCATCATTCGCTTGCTCGAAGATACCACCGTGCCAAAAGTAGGACTTTCCTGGCACGATGACTTGCTGCAGCTCCATAAGCGAGCTGCTTTTAAGGCTGGCTACTTTATCGAGTTGCAGGATGTTGCAAAGAACTTTGGTATCGCAGACATGAGTCTGCAGAAACTGTATGCTAACCTGTTTCACCAGAAAATCAGCAAGGCGCAACGGTTGAGCAATTGGGAGGCTAGCGATTTGAAGGAATCGCAGGCTCTCTATGCAGCAACAGATGCCTGGTGCTGCATTAATCTGTATGAGGAATTCAAGCGTTTGTCTGCCACAGGCGATTACGAGCTCGATGAACTCAGGGTATGATATAAGGTGGTAAGGAATAGAAATTGATAATCGTAAGAAACTTCATATATAAATATGTATAAAAGCGTATATTTAAAGAAAGGTAAGGAAGAATCGCTCAAGCGTTTTCATCCATGGATCTTCTCGGGTGCTATCCAGGCAATGGATGAGGGCATAGAGGAGGGCGACATTGTGAGAGTGTTTACCCGTAGTGGTGAATTCATTGCTATAGGTCATTATCAGATCGGTTCTATCGCTGTACGTGTTCTTTCTTTTAGAGATATTGAGATTGATGAGGAGTACTGGTGTGCCAGATTGGATTCGGCATATAAAATGAGACTCGCTTTGGGTATTGCCGGTAATTCATCCAATACTACTTATCGCTTGGTTCATGGTGAGGGTGATAACTTGCCGGGACTTGTTATCGACTGCTATGGTCCTACTGCTGTCATGCAGGCTCACAGTGTGGGTATGCATGTTTGCCGCATGGAGATAGCCAAAGCCTTGAAGAAGGTGATGGGCGAAGCACTGGAGAATATCTACTATAAGAGTGAGACAACCTTACCGTATAAGGCTGACCTCAGACAGGAAAATGGCTTTATACTGGGAGGTGATGCTGACGATGTTGCTGTAGAGAATGGACTGAAATTCCATATCGACTGGTTGCGTGGTCAGAAAACGGGTTTCTTCGTCGATCAGCGTGAGAACCGTTCGCTGCTCGAGCATTATGCCAAGGGTAAGAGCGTGCTCAACATGTTCTGCTATACCGGCGGTTTTTCTGTTTATGCGATGAGAGGCGGGGCTAAGGCTGTTCACTCCGTAGACAGCAGTGCCAAGGCGATAGAATTGACCAATGAGAATATTGCGCTCAATTTCCCTGGAGATGCACGCCATGAGGCTATCTGCGAAGATGCCTTCAAGTATCTTGATGAACATGACCAGCAGTATGATCTGATTGTTCTTGATCCTCCTGCTTTTGCCAAGCACCGTGCGGCTTTGCGCAATGCGTTGAAGGGCTATACCCGCCTGAACGTAAAGGGCTTGCAGCGTATTAAGAAGGGCGGCATCCTTTTTACCTTCAGTTGCTCTCAGGTGGTTACGAAGGATCAGTTCCGCAATGCTGTGTTTACTGCAGCAGCGCAGGCTGGAAGAAAGGTTCGCATCTTGCACCAGTTGCACCAGCCTGCCGACCATCCTATCAATATTTATCATCCGGAAGGTGAATATTTGAAGGGATTGGTTCTCTATGTAGAATAACAAATGATTAAAGGATAGATAATGAATAAGTTCAAAACGTTTACAGCCTTGATGCTCTTGCTGGCTATAGGATTTGCAGGATGTGGCAAGTCGGAAGCAGAACGTCATCGCTTGAGCAAGAAGGAAAAGGCTAGATTGGATAGCCTAGACCGTGCTGCGCTGAAGATAGCGGTGATGCCAACAATGGACTGCCTGCCAATCTTTCTGGCATGTGATGACAGTATCTTCCAGCAGCAAGGTGTAGACGTACATTTGCGTAGATATACTGCACAAATGGATTGTGATACTGCTATCGAGCGCAAGCGCGTAGAGGGAGCCGTGACCGATCTGATTCGTGCTCATCATATAGAGAAACGGGGTACTGCTTTGACGTATCCTATTTCTACCAATCTTTATTGGCAGTTTATCACCAATAAGCGTTCGCGTATATCCGAACTGAAACAACTCTCAGATAAGATGGTGGCAATGACCCGCTACTCTGCAACTGATTATCTGGCTACTTTAGCAATCGATAGCGGTAAGCCTAAATATGATGCTTATAAGGTTCAAATCAACGATTTGAACATCCGTCTGCGTATGTTGCTTAACAACGAGATGGATGCCATGTTGCTGCCAGAACCCCAAGCTACCAAAGCCCGACTTGAACAGCATGTAAAACTCTTTGACAGCAGAGATAAGAACTTGCAGTTGGGTGTTGTTGCTTTCCGCAAGAAAATACTTTCAGAGCCGCGCCGTAAAGACCAAGTTGCCAAGTTTATCAAGGCGTATAATATTGCTGTTGATAGCATAAACAGTCGTGGGGTACAGCATTATGCAAGAATCATCACAAAATATACGGGTGCCGATGCTAAAACCATCAGTAATCTTCCAAAACTTAAATATGAACACGCTATGGAGCCAAGACGTCGTGACCTGGCTGTAGCAAAAAAATAAGCGGCTTATGAAAAGAGAAGATTTTAGCTGGACAAAGTTTTCGCATGAAAATGTCACTACGATATCCAGAATAGAGGCAATTCGCAAGATAATTGACCAGGAAGTGGGTTTGGAGCCATGTCTGCCTGGAATAGCGGAAATAGAACAAAGATATGATGCTTTATATCATGATTATATAGATGGCAAACTTAAACATCGGGAACTTTATGATCTTGCTTCAGATTTGGATATGGATATAGACAAGCTCTATAGTAAAATGCGCCACGAATGGATTTTGGCTAATGAGTCTACATTTGTTGCACTTTGCAAAAGAGCTCAGAATCTGACAAGTTTTGATGAGGTACAGGAAACCTTTGAGAAATTTGCTACAGATGAAGCTATGCTAAATTTGAGGGTAGACTTGTCTGAAGAACAGATAGACGAGGAAAGACAAAAGATACAAGAGCAGCTTAATGCCTATCGCAATATGGTGTTTTCTTATATTTTGACAACTGATGATTGGAATGATGATTTTGTCAAGAATATTCTTGATATCATCGCTTCCGATTTGGTAGATCCATACACCATCAATATGATTGTTTCGGCTGTTTCATTGTCATGCTCTGTATTCATGGAGGCCCCTAGACTTGCAGTCTTGATGCGCTTAATCAAGTCTGACGACAGTACTTGCAGTGTTCGCCAGCGCGCTTTGGTGGGTTTCGTTTTCTGTGCAATAACCAATTCGGGTGAAAAACAGAAATATTGGGATTCTGCTGCTGGCTTGATCATGGATGATGAATTTTTGGCAGCCTGTGTTGATCTCCAACGCCAGATGCGTCTATGTCTTACCAGTAAAAAGGATAGCAAGGAGATGATGCATTCCGTGGTGAAGACCATGTTCACTTCTTTTACTCAGGATTTGGCCGAAAAGATAGACCAAACGGGTGAATTGGGACTTAATTGCTTCTCAGCAGATGGGGAGAATCCTGATGATGCCCTTAAGGGAGCCTTCGACTATATGTTGAATTCAGAAGATATAGGAGTTGATGTCTATTATCATCAGTTTGCCAACCAGAAGAGCTTCGGTCATTTCCATTCACTCTATAATTGGTTTGTTCCTTTCTATGTCCGTAATTCTACGCTCAAGAATGTTCGGGCTACGATGAAACAGCATCGCAATTTCATCAACAATCTGTTGAAAGGTGTCTCTATGTGTGATACCGATCTGTATAGCATCATTCTTTCATTGAATAATACATCTAAAGAATTTATTAAATCATTGGATATTGCCCCGGAAAATATGGTGTCTGGTCCTGTTTTTTATGACGAAGAAGATGAGGAGGAAAAAGAGCAGAATACCGAAGAGCCAGTAGAGGATGAGAATGATTCTACAGAAGCAAAGGATTCAGAAAATGTCACACTGCTTGATTCGGTAATGGAACATGAAGAGAATCTCTCTGAAGAGGAAAAGAAGAAGCGTGCAATCAGGGTTCGTCATCGCTATGTGCAGGACCTCTACCGATTCTATACTCTCTCTCCGATGAGGAAGGCATTTGATAATCCTTTCGAAGTGCAGAAGGAAATTCCTTTCTTTACTACGGGACTGTTTGCTAAACCGGAATATGACAAGTATCGCCTGTCGCTGGCCCGTTTCTCTGCTAAAAGAGGTGACTATGCCTTTGTTAGCAAGATTTTGCGTAATCTGGAAAAATATACCGACGAAGAGCATATGATGCTTGCATTGGCATACAAATCGGAGGAAAAATATGATGAGGCGCTTGAACATCTCGATGTGATTAAGAAAGCAAGCCCAACTTATAAGGCTGCCACGGAGTTGAAATTAGAAATAGAAGAAGAGATAAAAGATCCGGCGGCTTTAATATCATTGAATTGCTTGATTAAAGAAGAACCAGATGAGAGTAAGCAGTTTAAGCTCAAGCTGAAAAAGACCGATCTCTTATTGAAATTCCATCATTATAAAGAGGCTTTGGAATGGGCTTTCCAGATGGATGAACAGTATCCTAAGGAAGAACAGGTTGAATGCAGACTGGCTTTCTCTTTGCTCTTTTCAGAATCGGAAGGCGATAAAAACATTGACCATGCAATGGCTTTAATAGAACCTTATCTGCAAAATAGTGATGATAATGAGATCAGGGAAATTTTGAATTCAGACATGACAGGTATGGATAAGGATGATAAGCAACGCATGTTCATGAAAATGTTATCTGCGATGGTGAGCAAAGTTTCCAAGCCACAAGACCACAGATGGGAGTCTATGAAATTTTTCTATTATGGACTCTGCGTTCTCGTGAAAAAGGGAGGAACTGCAGCTATCAGATTTTTGGATGAAGCATCTGGTCATGCAGCTTTTTCCCCTAAGGAAGATATAGATGCATTCGGCCTGCTCGAGATGGGAGATTGGCTCGATGATCGTGGTATTGCGCCTATAGAATTGGAATTTATAACAAAAAAAGTTTTCGAGGAAAGGAAAAAACAATAAAGATGGCGGAGAATAATAAAAATAAGAATAAGGTACAGATAGATCCAACCTACGCCCATTTGCAACCGCAGGCTGTGAATGTGGAGCAGGCGGTACTGGGTGCCTTGATGATAGATTCTGATGCCTTTTCGGTGGTGTCGGAGTTGCTCAAGCCGGATACTTTTTATGACCCGCGTCATAAGAGAATATTTCAGGCTATCCAGGTGATGAACATGGAGGAACGGCCTGTGGATATCATGACTCTTGCCGATCAGTTAGCCAAGACTGGCGAACTGGATAAGGTGGGAGGAGCACAATATCTCATGGATATTTCTGCAGGCATGGCTTCGGCTGCCCATGTAGAGTCGCATGCCCGTATCCTGGCGCAGAAATATATGCAGCGCCAGCTGATTCATTATGCCGGCGACATCGAGACGATGGCGTATGAAGAAGGTGTGGATGTGGATGAACTGATGCAGAAAGCTGAAGGTGAACTCTTCCAGCTTTCGCAGAACAATATGAAGCAGGATTATACACAGATTGAGCCGGTTGTAAAGGAGGCCGTTGCCATCTTGCAGCGCGCCGCTCAGAACTCGGGTGGTCTTACCGGTATTCCTACGGGTTATCGTGGATTGGATGATATAACATCAGGTTGGCAACCGTCCGACCTTGTGATAATCGCCGGTCGTCCTGCCATGGGTAAGACTTCCTTTGCATTGAGTATTGCCAAGAATGTGGCGGTAGATTATGATGTGCCTATCGGATTCTTCTCTCTGGAAATGAATAACGTTCAGTTGGTGAACCGACTCATCTCGAATGTTTGCGAGATTTCGGGTAAGAAAATACTGAACGGACAATTGGAACAGCCAGAATGGGAACGGTTGGATAAAAAACTGAGAAAACTGACAGGTGCACCTATTTATATTGATGATACGCCTGGTCTTTCTGTTTTCGAACTCCGTACCAAGGCGCGCCGACTGGTAAGGGAAAAGGGTGTTAAACTGTTGATGATCGACTATCTCCAGCTGATGAATGCCAATGGTATGAAGTTTGGTAGCCGTCAGGAGGAGGTGTCTACCATCTCCCGTTCGCTCAAAGGTATTGCCAAAGAGCTGAATATTCCTGTGCTTGCTCTTTCGCAGCTCTCCCGTAATGTAGAGAACCGTGAGGGTTTGGAAGGAAAGCGACCTCAGTTGAGTGACCTCCGTGAATCCGGTGCCATCGAGCAGGATGCCGATATGGTGCTTTTCGTTCACCGCCCGGAATATTATCACATCTATCAGGATGAAAAGGGTAATGACCTTCATGGTATGGCACAGATTATCATTGCCAAGCACCGTAAGGGCTCTGTTGGAGATGTTCTCCTGAACTTCCGTGGAGAATTTACCCGATTCCAGGATCCGCAGGATGCTGCAGCAGCACCTGTCGAAGAAGGTGGTGAGATTGTAGGCTCTAGAATGAATGGCGGAGGGCAGGATGGTAGTCCGCTACCACCGCCGCCTGCAGAGAATCTGCCTTTCTAAGGTTAGAGTTTGTCAATTTTTTCACTCAAAAACTGGCTTTTTCGCCAAATTCTTGCACAGGATTAACGTTTTTGGGTAAAAAATCCATAAGATTATAGGAATTTGTTATCATTTCTATTAAAAAAGTTATAAATTGTTTGCTAGTATCAAATAAAAGTGTTACCTTTGCATGCGAATTTAAGAATATAACATAATAAGATAGATATGAGAACAACATTGTTGAACATTACAAGCATTATTATTCGACTTCGACTGCAGTTTGTGGGCGGAAGTGATAAGGTGTGCGTATAGTTCATCGCTTAAGATATTAAAAGCCTTTCTACACTTCCGTCTATGGAGTGGGGGAAGGCTTTTTACTTTATCTGATGCTTCTGCACGGATTGCTATATAAACGTAGTGCGTTCTGAATGTGTAGCTCTTATATATAATAAGGTGTAAATTTAAAATTTTAAAGATATGAGTGACAGATTATACATTTTCGACACGACCCTCCGCGATGGCGAACAGGTTCCGGGATGTCAGTTGAACACAGTTGAGAAGATTCAGGTGGCAAAGCAACTGGAGCAGTTGGGCGTGGATGTAATTGAGGCTGGATTTCCAATATCAAGTCCGGGCGACTTCAATTCAGTGGTAGAAATCTCTAAGGCTGTAACCTGGCCTACTATTTGTGCACTTACCCGTGCCGTAGAAAAAGATATTGATTGTGCTGCTGAGGCTTTGCAGTATGCCAAGCATAAGAGAATCCATACCGGTATCGGTACCAGCGACAGTCATATCAAGTATAAGTTCAATTCTACCCGCGAGGAAATCATCGAACGTGCTGTAGCTGCTGTCAAGTATGCTAAAAAGTATGTTGAGGACGTAGAGTTCTATGCTGAGGATGCAGGCCGTACCGATAATGAGTATCTGGCTCGTGTCGTAGAGGCTGTTGTCAAGGCGGGTGCTACTGTAGTGAACATTCCTGATACTACAGGTTATTGTCTGCCTGATGAATATGGTGACAAAATCAAGTATCTCATGGAGCATGTTGATGGCATTGACAAGGCACGCCTTTCTACCCACTGTCATAACGACCTCGGTATGGCTACTGCCAATACCTTGCAGGGTGTTTTGAATGGTGCACGCCAGGTTGAGGTTACCATCAATGGTATCGGTGAGCGTGCAGGTAATACTTCGCTCGAAGAGATTGCCATGATTCTGAAGTGTCACAAGCATATCAATATTGATACCAACATCAATACCACCAAGATTATTCCTACCTCACGCATGGTGAGCAGCCTGATGAATATGCCTGTCCAGCCAAACAAGGCTATCGTGGGTCGCAATGCATTTGCTCATTCTTCCGGTATCCATCAGGATGGTGTCTTGAAGAATGTCCAGACTTACGAAATCATTGATCCTAAGGATGTGGGATTGGATGACAATGCTATCGTATTGACAGCCCGTTCTGGTCGTGCTGCATTGAAGTACCGTCTCCATGTCAATGGTGTAGAGATTAATGATGAGGAGAAGCTCGACAAGATTTACAAGAAGTTCCTCCAACTGGCTGATAAGAAGAAGGAAGTTACCGATGAGGATGTTTTGGTGCTTGCCGGTGCTGATTCTGCTGATAAGCATGGTGTTCAGCTCGATTGGTTGCAGGTTACTACAGGTAAGGGCGTGAAGAGCGTGGCAAGTATCGGTCTTGATATTGCAGGTCAGAAGTTTGAGGCAGCATCATCTGGTAACGGTCCGGTAGATGCTGCTATCAATGCTCTCAAGAAGGTCATCACCAAGGAGATGAACCTCAAGGAGTTCACCATCCAGGCTATCGACAAGGGCTCTGATGATGTGGGCAAGGTTCACATGCAGGTAGAATACGATGGTCATGTATATTATGGCTTCGGTGCAGATACCGACATCGTTACGGCTTCTGTTGAGGCTTACATCGATTGTATCAACAAGTTCAAGGTAAGATAAAGTATAATTCAGATAAATATATAATAAACAGGATATTATGAATACATTATTCGACAAGATTTGGGACAAGCACGTTGTCCAGATTGTTCCGGACGGTCCTACACAGCTTTACATCGACCGTCTCTATTGTCACGAAGTAACATCACCTCAGGCATTCGCTGGTATGCGAGCACGCGGACTCAAGATGTTCCGTCCAGACCAGATTTTCTGTATGCCTGACCACAATACTCCTACTCACGATCAGGATAAACCAATCGAGGATCCTATCTCAAAGAAGCAGGTAGATACCTTGGCAAAGAATACCGCTGATTTCGGTGTTACTCACTTTGCCATGAACACAAAGGATAATGGTATCATCCACGTAGTAGGTCCAGAGAAGGGTCTTTCTCTTCCTGGTATGACCATCGTCTGCGGTGACTCTCATACATCTACCCATGGTGCCATGGGTGCCGTTGCTTTCGGTATCGGTACTTCTGAGGTCGAGATGGTGATGGCTTCACAATGTATTCTCCAGAGCAAGCCAAAGTCTATGCGCATCAGCATCAACGGCAAGCTCAGCAAGGGCGTTACTGCCAAGGACGTTGCTCTCTATCTGATGAGCCAGCTCACTACTTCAGGTGCTACCGGTTACTTCGTTGAGTACAGTGGCGATGTAGTGAAGGATATGTCTATGGAAGGTCGTCTCACCCTCTGTAACCTCTCTATCGAGATGGGTGCCCGTGGTGGTTTCGTAGCTCCTGATGAGACAACATTCGAGTACATCAAGGGTCGTGAATATGCACCTAAGGGTGAAGAGTGGGACAAGGCTGTGGCTTACTGGAAGACCTTGAAGAGTGGCGATGATGCTGTCTTCGACAAAGAGTTGACTTTCGAGGCAAAGGATATCGAACCACGTATCACCTATGGTACCAACCCAGGTATGGGTATCGGCATTACCGGGAATATCCCAACTCTCGATGAGATTCCTGAGGAAGAGCAGGCTGGTTTCAAGAAGAGCCTCAACTACATGGGCTTCCAGCCAGGCGAGAAACTTGAGGGCCATCCTATCGATTATGTATTCTTGGGCGCATGTACCAATGGTCGTATTGAAGACTTCCGTGCTTTCGCTTCTCTTGTTAAAGGAAAGAAGAAGGCAGATGGCGTAACTGCTTGGCTTGTACCAGGTTCATGGTTGGTTGATAAACAAATACGTGAAGAGGGAATTGATAAGATTGTTGAGGCTGCCGGCTTCGAAATCCGTCAGCCTGGATGCTCTGCCTGCCTGGCAATGAACGATGATAAGATTCCTGCAGGCAAGTACTCTGTAAGTACATCCAACCGTAACTTCGAGGGTCGTCAGGGACCAGGTTCCCGCACCA
>ENA-OZLD01000089-OZLD01000089.1-human-gut-metagenome-genome-assembly--contig:-NODE-89-length-22334-cov-5.850173_pt1 | contig 22334 bp, 28 predicted proteins | sample MGYA00244834_ERZ653780 | MGnify/ENA primary metagenome ERZ653780 (study PRJEB26926, sample SAMN06164474) | human gut metagenome | biome: ENVO:00009003; feature: ENVO:2100002; material: ENVO:00002003...
AAAAATGTTGATATTTGTAATTTAAAAAGCATACTTGATAACGGTATCTTAAGCATGGATGAATGCGGAAACAACAACTGGGATTCCGACCGCCGAGCTAATAACGATACATCCGTTGTATACCTTTTCAGTTCAATTAAAGACACTAACACTTTTCCAAATTACGGCGTTGCACTTTTAGAGGTTGACTGTGATGCATCTGTAAACCAGATGCATGATAATGATATTCATAAAGACGATTATATCGAATACACTATAGATCGCGTATCTCCGGATAAGATCAAGCGCATCATTATTCCTGAAATCTTTAAATCTTATATAAATGTTCCTGAAGGCATCAATGTTACATGGTGCGGAATTAAAGCAGATGTATATGGACATGATGGGCTTGAAGCATGTAGCTCTGATATGTTGAATCAGTTCGCTTCCACTGCTCCACTGGAAGACACCGAAGAATGTAACTTTTTCAGAGGCGTAACATCTGATAGATTTATGATCGACCTTTACAATGTGCAGTATGTATTCTAAACAAAGGAGGCTATGTGATGAGTAACCAGACAGAACGTACCGGCACTTCTGCCACGAAAGCGAAAAACAAATATAATTCTAAAGCATACGATAAATTTCTTGTCGTTGTTCCAAAAGGGCAAAAAGCTGAGATCGATGCAAAAGCAAAAGGATTTGGCTATACAAGCCGAAACGAATTTATTCAGGCAGCCATAAAGGCGTTTAATCCTACAAAATGAAAGGAGAATTATTATGAAAAGCATTTACGATTATGACAAGAGAGAAATCCTTGAAACCTGTACCGGCATGTGTAAGGCTGATATTGACCACTACATGAAGCCTGACAAGTGCACGATATACAGCATTGATGATTATATTGCAGATCTCGATAACTGTAATCTTCTCAATGATGAATTAGATGGAATGTCTGTTGATGACTATAAGAAGCAGTTAGAAGCTGGCAATGCTCCAGCAAATCATGATAGTGGCATCTATAACGGTGCTCCTTATATCATTGAATATATGGTATAAAAGTTGCACCGGTGCAACTTTATAAAAAAATCCCCCAGGTGCTGGTAACACCCGGAGGATATGCTACCCATAAACATAGGCTTATGAATAGTCACAAATTGAAATCGCAAATATGATTATATCATAAGCCTTCAGATTTTAACAGGGCTTATTTTTTATGCCCTTTTTTAGAAAGGTTGTGATTTTCATGTGGTGTGAACACAAAAAAAATGGAACTGTATTATACTGTGAGCGGTACACGGACCCGCTTACGGAGAAAGCAAAAAAAATATCCGTCTCTATGCCGAAAGAATCTCCTCAAAACAGGAATAAGGCACAGCGGATATTGAACGCAAAGATTGACGATGCTTTGAAGAATCTAAAATGCAGTAAAATTACACTTTCCGAATTACTTGATATATACATCACGAATCAGAAGCTCACTTACAAGCTTTCTACTACTTCAAGAAATGAACGTATCATTAAATCTGTAATCAAGCTTCTTGGTGCAGATGTGATCGTCGATAATCTTACTTCTCAATATCTGCATGAGCAGTTATTGAATTCCGGTAAACCGGTAAGTACATTAAATACCTATATCACAAGATTTCGGGCAATGCTTAATTGGGGATATAAAAATGATTATCATGATAACTATAGGCTTCTGTCGAAGCTGGAGCTTATCAAGGATACATCACAGTCTGAATCCACTGAAGATAAGTATCTTGAACCAAGTGAGATCAATATGCTTCTAGACTATATATCAGATCAAGGCTTATGGCACTGGTACTACGCTACAAATATGCTTCTCCTTACCGGTATGCGATGTGGTGAGCTAATAGCTCTGTCTGATAAGGATGTAGACCTTAAGAATTGTGTGATCCATGTGTCTAAAACCTACGACTATATAAACAAGGTCGTCACAACTCCGAAAACTGACAACTCGGTTCGTGATATCCATATACAGCCAGAACTCGCATTGTCGATCAAGAAGTGCCGTATCTGGCGCAGACAGATGTTATTGGAAAAGGGGTTCAAAAGTACCTTGTTTCTTCCAGACATCCACAGTGGCTCTTATATGTCCTATACGGCTTTTAATAAGTTTATAAGTGAAACGACCGAGCGAGAACTAAAACACCGTATTACGCTGCATAAGCTACGTCATACACACGCTTCTCTCCTTGCTGAATCAGGCATGACACCGGATCAGATTGCCCGCCGCCTTGGGCATAGTCACAGCGATGTCACGCAAGACATTTACATACATGCCACCAAGAAAGTTATCGAGAATGACAATGCCATGTTGGACTCTATTAATTTAATTTCTTGAACTTTTGCACACTTTTTGCACACCTGCACGTTTTTTAGCAATAAAAAATAACCGGAAAGCCTTGATCTTACAAGGTTTTCCGGTTTCAGGTTTAAAGCCGAAAAAGGGCTTTTTTCTTTTTTTCTTTAAATATGAAAATGTGTGAAAAAGCTAGGTTTTAAGCCATTTTTTCACACTTTGGACTGTAAGGCATATGAACATAAATGCAATATTTTTGCCCAATTTTTGCCCAATTTTTGCCCACCAAATTTTGTGGTTTTTTATTTTTCTGGCAATATCAAAATCTGTCCTACATGAATGGTCGTGCTTGTGATCTTTGACAGGCTCATGATCTCAACATATCTGCTGCCATTCTTCAGATACTTTGCAGCAATATTCCAGAGCGTGTCGCCTTTCTTGACGGTGTATGTCTTTGTCTTCTTTGCTGCTTCGTTCGCTTTTGTGTTTGTGTCTGGGATGTTGAGAACTAAGCCCGGATGGATTGTTACGCTCGTTAATGAGTTAAGGCTCATGATTTCCCTATATCTCGATCCAGATCCGAGGTACTTCTCTGCAATTCCCCAAAGCGTGTCGCCACGTTTAACCTTGTATGTCTTTGTCTTCTTAGCTGCTTCGTTTGTCTTTGCTTTCGCACATGGAATCTGCAGAACAAGCCCCGGATGGATTGTTGTGCTTGTTAAACTATTCAGAGTCATAATCTCTTTATAACGTGAACCGTCACCGAGATAACTTGCGGCAATCTTCCAAAGGGAATCACCCTTTTTCACTGTATATGTTTCATAGCCAGATGTAGCAGTTGTGGATTTAGACTGTGTAACATCACCATAGAAATAATCAAGGTCAACATTTCCGGCAATACCGTTCACTGAACCCTTGCTTGTGTACTGGTGGAACACACAAGGGTAATCGGGATCACCAGTATAATCCGCCAACCAGTAAATGTATTGTGAAATCAGTTCATCGGTGTACATATTCTTGTGGTAGTCGATATTAGAATAAATGCCCGCCTTGTATCCATGACTGGTTACATACTCACAAAACACCTTTGTGAAAGTAATACATTCACTCTTGCCAAGGTTGACACCCTTTTTCTTCGCCTGTTTTACAGTGTCATATTCAAAATCATAGAAGATCACTGTATCTTTGCCAAGTCCAGCTTTCTCAACCTGTTTAATACAAAATGCCGCTTCGTTCTTTGCCTGATCAGCATTAAGTGCATAACTGAAATGATATACACCTTTTACGGGAATGTTATTGGCACGGCATCCCTTTGCATATTCAAAGAACTTGTCATCTACTGCCTGACGATAACCTTCACGAAGAATCGCAAACTGAATCCCACTTGCTGCAACCTTTGCAAAGTCAACTGTACCCTGCCACTTTGAAATATCAATACCTTTCATCATGTTTTTATTCCTCACTTTCTGATTTTTTCTGCAATATATCAATAGCCTTAGTAATAACCGCCGGGAGTGGTACACCCATAAGACCAGCGTTCTCGACAAGTGATATCAGTTCGTTTGCAATGAATGCAATGATCACCGCATTTTTGATATAATTTGTTCCGATAATCAAATCAAGCCTGTATGCCACTAACACAAATACAAGCGTCATGCATTTGCGGCACAGACCTTTCCAGCCTGCTTTGCTTTCAAGCGATCCTGTGTCGCTCTTATTACTTTTGTGGAATACTCCGGCCGTCACCAATCCTGATACATAGTCAAGTGCCATGAAAATCAAAAGGGATACCAACCCGGTATCCCATCCTCCAAACAATGCTGCTATTCCGGAGCCAACCGCTCCGATTACTGTACATACTATTCTTTTCATTCTCAATTCCTCCTTAATATGGTTTGCATGATAGTCTTGGCAGTGCTGCAATCGAATCAGTTTCATCTATAAAATTGACACTGTTTGCTCTATTAGCTCCCCTGTGAGCGACTGCCACTATTGATATATTTGTATGGATATCAGAGCAATAATACTCTTTTTCTCCGATATCTTTACTTAGTGTTTTTGGAAACATTCCATATTTATTAAATTGCATTTCTTTTATATAGGTTGCGCTTCCACATTGTTCTAAAGGAAGACCAATGTCTATATAATTTTCTCCATTTTTGCTATATCCACCTGACTGGCCATCTGCATCTGAATATGTCATTTTAATCTTCTGTATTCCATGATCAAGAATGTATCCTGAATATCTCCGATCGGACCAGAAGTTCGACATTCCAAATACTTTTATTCCACCGCCATCATCATTTTTGCCATAAAGGGTTCCGTAGAAAAGGCCTTTTGAATCATGTTTTCCATTGCCAAGTGAGCCGCCTGTCCCATTTCCAAAAGTGCTTCTTAAATTAGTAGTTTTTGCAATTAAAATAAGAAGGAATTCTTCTATCATTACATCAGATAAAACTTCTATATACCACATTTCTTTATCATTGACATTGTTGTTTTTTGCATATGCTATACAATTTTCTGCAGATTCTTGCATTGCGTAATCCAATGATAAAGACCTTGATCGATTATTTTTAAACTCATCATATGTTTTATAGATCGCAGTATAAAAATGTTCGCTCAATGTGCCTGACGCATTTTCAAAGCTCCACGCATGAAAGTCGTCATCTGCCTGATAGTTTGCGATATATACAGATCCTGATATAGGGTTCTGATCAGGAACGACCTTTATCCATATCAGTCGACCATCCTTACCCCATTCCATCATTGCATTACCTGCATATGATACATTCTCTACATCCGAATCTCCACCATCAGCACGCTTTGTATAATCATTTTCATCAAGGTAGTAATCAACTGTACCGTCATATTTGAGCATGCATGGCCTTGGCATGAAAAAGGCGTCCTTCCATGATCCGTAGTTGAATGTGTCTTTTTCAAAATCCATATATGCCGGAGTCATACCTACAGCATCCGCTATGTAAGATACCATTTTGTCCGGATCTGATTCCTCACCATTTATGTGAAATCCATATATGATATTTCCTGTCAGCTTTCTTTCCAGCTCTTTTATATATGTATTCTGTCGCTCTAATTCTGCATCGATCTTGTCAAGGTTTTTATTATATACGCCTATATCATAAAATTCGTCAGGATCTGGCTTGTCTAATTTTAAAAAAATTGTCTCTTTTCCCATATATGTGTTCTCCTACATTTCAATAGACATCGGAAAAGCTCTCACTTCTCCCGGTTCGATTTTTACCGGCTCGAATACTTCTCTTGCCATCAAATTCTTAAAATATGCACTCGGTGTGGCTTCTGTTGTTCCATCTGTACACCAAGCTAAAAACCATCCGATTTCTGATACTGTTATATCTTCATTGCTATTGTTTTTCACAGTTATTGTATATACTCTATTTGTTTTGTATTCTGGTTTGTAAGAATGTGTGATGCTTACGACGTGCAATCCAGAATCACTATAAGTGTATGGAGATTCAAGTGTGTAGTCGTCTTTTGTTGGTTCTGTTGTACCACCGCCTAAAAACACATAATTTCCGTTATAAAAAGTTTCAAGTGAATAATCTCCCAATGTTGATATATTAAATAGCTGATTCGCATAAGTACTAATCCAACCGCTGTTATTAATCTCTTTATCCAACTTCTGGACTGCCCCTGTTATATCTTTAAATACTGTTTTTGCCCATCCCGAATATGTGAAGACATTTTGCAATTGCATAAAATTTGGCATTATCATTTTTCCTTTACCTCCTAACTTAATTCCTTTATTGCTGTAAAATCGTCTGTTCCTTTATTTTCAAAATACGTTTTCGAAACATTATCATAAAATGTAACTTTCCCGCCAGCATCAACAGCTGGTACAAAATCACGAACAAGGGTATCACTGTCATAAATTTTGCAATAATAAATATCTCCTATTTCACCAGACGTTAATACCTTTATATGAGAATCTCCAAACCCATACTCAAATGTTCCAACCTCATTTCCCTTTGCTATATAACTACCAGATTCAATATCTTTAATGTAATTATTTCCAAGCTCAAATTCATACGTTTTTGTTGTATCAATCAAACCGCCTATGATTCTATGCCCATCACCGCCGTAGTCCATATACCAGTTATTACCATATCCAAAAAATCTAAGTGCCTGATCTCCACTTAACATCATTCCGACAAATATCGCTCCTGTTGCTTTCTGCATCTTAAATTTAAGCTGTATTTTTATAGTTGATTTTCCGTTTATTTCCGTGTCAACCCAGCTGTTTCCGTTAGAATGCACAGCCACGAATTTTTCTTCAAGTTTTCGGCTCGTAACCTTTGTCTTTATCGCTTCGCCAACATGTGTGATCGCACCGATCTGGTTTGATGTGATCGTCTTTATTGCATCGCCCACATGTGTGATCGTTGATCCTGAACCTCCTGCACTTGTTTTTCCATCACTTACAGATTTTTTTGTGTCTTCAATCTCCTGATTGATTTTTTTGATCGTTTCATTCAACGATCCTTCCTCTCCAGTTATGTTGAACTTATCGTCTTTTTCATACAGATTGAATCCCAATGTTGTTTTTTGCATTTATTTCTCCTTTCTGAATCCAAACTCACTCATTTGGCTTATCTTGTATCCTTCGATTGTCTCCACCGGCTTTGCTTCTAATGCAGTTATGTCTGTTACAAGATCCTTTTTTAACTCCTCGCTATACAGTTCGGTGTGTGTGAACTGTGCTAAAACACAGTGTGGATACTCTGATAGTTTCCTGTGAGTGTTATATAAAACTTCAGCTTCAAATGTCATATCAAGCGGAACCATCTCATCCAGCATTTTCGTGATCTCATCTATCTTCTTTTTCGATGATAGGGCAATTTTTACATTTAGATACTTGCTTTTTCTGTCAATAACAATGCTATATGCTCCTGCGCCACATATATAGTCCAGCTTTTTCTCTAATGCTCTATATGTATACGGCATTTTATCTGTTATCTTTGTCTTTATGCGAAAGCGTCTTATATCTAATGTATCACTTTCAGCAGGTGTTATTTTCAACATGGTTTCCCATCTTGATGTAGTGGATTCATCCATTTCATCAAGATTCATGTCATCATCTATCTGCTCTACTGCATGATCAAGTGCATCTCCTTGATATTCATTGATGTCGTATATCTGTTTTATATCAGGTATATTTTTGATGATTTCAGGTGCTTCAAACAATATCCACACCTCCAAATACCGGAATAGCAGTATATGTTATCGTTGCATTTTTTGTTTCTCCATTTATCATGGTATCTGTGAGATCAACGATTCCATTTATCTGTAATATTCTTGATTCGATCTGTGAGATTCTTACAATGATGTTTTCTTTCTCTCTTGATTCCCATATCTCACACAATCCATGCAGATATTCACTTATCGCATCCTCGATCAGTGTCTTTGTGTTATCTGCCGAATATCCTGTATCATATGTGATATTCGTCTGCACTTTTATGGTCACTTCTTCAACCGGTATGATTTGTACCGAATGATCAATAGGTGCTAATCCTAATCCTTCCCCATGATTCTGTTCAGGATCAACCTCTGTCTGAATTTTATTGATTAATTCATCAGATGGTGCAGCATAACCGGATGATATAACATATACTTTGATGAAACCTGAATCAGCTTCACGGCGAAAAGGTTTGGACCCGCCTACCTTATCTAAAGAATTGACAAATGCCCGGTATGCGGCCCTGTTTCCTGCAAATGCTATATTCGTATATGAATCAAGTACCTTCTGTCTGAACTTCTCAATATCCTCATCATCTGTTCCAGGTGTGATAATTTCTGTGATCTCACCTCCCTGGTAGTCATCTACATAGTCAACCGGTGATAAGCTTCCGAATGTTGTATTTGCTGCAACACCTTCTGTTTCACATATCATCTCATATGCATAGTTTGATAATTTCTTAGACACACTGTATGTATAGTCGTTGCATGTGAATCGCTCACCGATTTCTATCTCCTGCTCGAATACGCCCTTTACAACCGGAGCAGTTGCATATTTATATATGATTCCTTTTCCACGCGCGTATTCAATCAAATGCCAGTCATCCTGTGTATCAGGAAGAATATTCGCGTAAAGCTCATCTATATCTCCATATACTTCTTCTAGCTTCTCCGCTATCTTAACGCATGCATTGTATGCAAGTGAGCCTTCATCCGTACGGACATCCGTGCCAAAATTTGACATCATTTCGCTCATAATCGTGTCAAAATCTCTATCATTAAACACTTACCTCACCTCCTGCATATATTGTTTCAAGCTTAAACGATATTGTAAGCTTGTCTCTGTCCATCGTACACTGTATATCAGATATACTCAGTATTTCATCAAAGCCAAGCACAAGATCTTCAAGCATACGTTGCACCTCGCTCTGTACATATTCCTGACTGTAATTTTTCCCAATCAGTGTATTTAGCTCTGATCCGTACTCCCAGGAGTACTGTGAGTAAAAATACCGATCAATCTTAAGTGCCAGCTTAATGCTTTGAATGATCGCATCTAACCCTGTCACCATCCGGCCGGTCAAGCATCCTTTTTCAAAGTCGATTTCATAATCTTTTAGCTCTTTTTCTTCTGTCTCCTGTACTTCATCTTCTTCCACATCAAACGGAAACACTACATATCCACCACCTTACATATGATCACAAATACATCTTCGACGCTTGCGATCAGCACTTTATCACCATTTACGATTTTTAACTCCGGATTTATTAAGAAATCCGTTTTTTCAAGATCAAGCATTCCAACCTTGATCTTGTCATTTTCCACGGATCCTAACCGGATATTTGTGCTTTTATCTCTGTTTGATTCATTTCTTATCGTTTTTATGAGCTTTTCATAACTATTCACTTGACTCCTCCCAGCATTTTGCACACGGTCTGTACTTCCGCATACCTTTATTCGTTCCTCTTGTGACCAGTATCTTTTTTAACTCTGCAACGGTTGACTTTTTCGCCTTATCTGTACAGCTTGAACATTCTGTCGTTGAATGATATACCTTCGAATTTTCAAGATAGTAACATACTGCATCATTTGTGATCGCCTGTTTCTGAAACTTATCATCATCTGATGTCTCTTCTGCTCCAGATTCCATCTCATTTACCCATGACAGATCGAGCGACATTGTATGTACTCCATTTGAAAAGGTATGTGTATCACTTGATATGTAGAATGTGCCTTTTAATCCTGTTGCTTTATCACTTATGATAATGCTCCTACCAGATATCGCTCTTACATCCCCAAGTGCTTCAACCGATGCTTCTTTTGTTACTCCTGTAAGTAGTGCAAGTGCTTCTTTTTTCGCATCCGTATCCTTTTCTTTTGTAATCTGGCTTTGATAAATTCCATACCGTTCCTGGCTCTTACGGTTTTCAATCTGGCCAAGCTTCACGCGGCTGTCCGAGTATATATCAACCTTGTTTATGATGTTGTCTGTCGTATCGCTATAGCTTGCATCTGTAATATCTACTCCCTGTGTCAGCTTTACACTTGACGGTAATCCTTTTTCGATCACACTGAATCTGCTGCCTTCCATTACCGGCATATACTTCTTTTTTGTTTGTGGTTTTGCTTTCCGGTATGCTCCAACAATGATGTCGTATATAGCCTGTTCTTCATAAATCAGTCTTTTGATATATATCTTCGTCTTTGCAAGTGATCCGATCTTTATCTTCAGCTCTGTGCAAAGTCTTTTTGCGATTGCTTCCGGTGTCGTATTCCGAAATATATATGTACCGGTAGATCTGAGCAGATGCTGCATAAAATCTACGGCAGTATATGATGCCGTTCCAACTGCAGCGGTCCTTTCTCTCGCTGTTATTGTTCCTAGAAAAAGAAGTTTCTTGTCACTATACAGCTTTACAAGGTCACCGAGAGCGATTCCATATGATTTAAACATCTTGTCATACGGATTTACCGGTACAGTAAATGTAAGCTGTCTTGAACACTGATTATCCGTTCCAGACCATTCTACCGATTCAAAATCCAGCGTTTTTCCTTTCCACTTGATCTTTATCATGCTTTTATCACAACCTTATACCCTATCAGTGCGGCTGATTCTTTCTTTTTTGGATACTTTTTCTTTGCCTTTTTTATCACATCCAAATTACGCTTGCGCACACTTTTCCATGTCTTAGACGATCCAAGCGTCTTCTTAGTAAGTTTCTGCCAGGTATCGCCTTTTTTCCATGTATGTACCTTACTTGATGCAGCTTTTGTATGTCGATTTGATGTAGTCGCCGTTTCTCTATACTCTTTCAGCTCCAAAGTATAGCTTACATCATTTGTCTTATCCGCATGTCCGTAGTTAAATGCTTCAATCGTATAGAATCCGTTTATATTTGTTCCGGTTATAATAAGATGTACTGTTGTATTCTTCTCAAATAGCTTCTTCAGGATCTTCACATAATTATACGGTGCGTGATACGATGTTTTTGCAAACGCATACTTCTGAGCCGGAAAAAAAGAAGAAAGAGAAACTTCCTTCAGGTTTCTCTTTCCCTTTAAATTTATCTCCCCAAGATTATGTATGATCACAGATGTGTTATTCATCGAATCCGATACTTCAAACGATTCTGGAACTACAGGCAACTGCATACTGCTCTTGTCTGAATTCCATTTAATATGAATATCCAATGTCATCACCTCCGAGATTTTTTGAAACTTTTTCCAGCTTATCAGCCAATTTATCTACAATCTTATCAATGTCTGCATCTTCTCTTACGATGATCTTATCTGCAAGTTTTGATATAATAACAGATCCTTTACTCTGTCTTGCGCCATCCTGATATGCTTTTTTGACCGTCTCATCATGTGGATATACACGGCTTCCGCGTGGAAGATCTACAATCTCACCACCGCGCTCTGAAATCTGTACAATACCGCCTTTCCAGTTATCAGTACCTTTTGCCAGCGTAGGAATCGTTGGTATATTAATGGAAAACTTCTGTCCTCCAATTTTAGGCACCCAATCAGGAATTGTGATACCAAGCTTATTAATTCCTGCTATAGCACCATTTATAATTGAAATAACACCATTGATCGGTACTTTTGCCAAAGCTACTATTGATTCAAATATTCCACCGAATATATCTTTGATTCCTGACCATGCTTTAGACCAATTTCCGGAAAAAATACCTGTAATAAAATCTATCACGCCACCTAATGCTTTCTGGAATCCTCCAAACCATTCGATAGCTGAATTTACTAAAGTCTTGATCCATCCGATTGCAGCTCCAATCGCAACTCCAATTTTTACTTTGAAAATATCTGTAACTACTTTACCTATTTCTTCAACCAGCGGGCTTACCGTATGCCATAATTCTACAGCTTTATCTTTGATTTCAAAAAATTTATCTTTAATCGGACTGATCTTATCCATCATTGACTGTCCAGTTAATCCAACGCTATTGAATACACTTTTGACATACGAAAAGACCTTTTTAGCTGATTTTTTTATCTTATCCCAGTTTTTATAAACCAGAACTCCTGCAACAACTAATGCACCAAGTACACCGATTACGATGCCGACAGGTGATGTTACGATTCCTGCTATCGATCCGAACATTTTAAATGCACGACCTACTTTCGCAACTATACTTACGACCTTCCCGACAGCTCCTACCATCTTGCCAAACATTAATATTGCCGGCCCAACAGATGCAACGATCAGTGCAATCTTTACAACCATATCTTTCTGTGGTTCAGACAGTGCATTAAATCTTTCAGCTAATTTCTGTAACCACGATGTGATATCTTTGACCTTCGGGGTTAATCGCTCTCCAAACGATATTGCAATACTTTCTACTGTCGATTTTAAAATAGTGAGCTGTCCCTGAAGGTTGTCATTTGCAGTATCATACATCTTCTTGCAGGCACCATCTGAATTATAGATAGCTTTTGTCAAGCTATCAAAGTCGCTATCTGATGCATTTACGATTGCAAGCAATCCGGACATTCCCTGTTTACCGGCAAGTGTCGAAGCATACTGTGCCTTTTCTGCTTCTGTTAATTTTGAAAATGCAGATCGTGTATCTTGCATCACTGTCATGAACGACTTCATGTTGCCATCAGAATCCGTCAGAGATATGCCAAGCTTCTCCATTGCCGAAGATACCGCATCCGTTGGTGCTGACATTCTGGACATCCATGAACGAAGTGATGTACCTGCTGTACTTGCCTTTACACCACTGTTAGCCATGATTCCAAGAGCTGTCGATACATCTTCTACGTTGTATTTCAACGCGCCTGCAACTGGTGCTACATACTGAAACGATTCACCAAGCATTGATACATTTGTGTTCGCATTGTTAGCCGTCTGTGCCAACACATTCACAAATCGTTCTGTATCATCTGCTGACATTCCAAATGCTGTCAGTGCATCTGTTACGATATCCGATGTCGATGCAAGGTCCTCGCCGGTTGCTCCGGCAAGGTACATGATACCTTCAATACCATTCAGCATATCTGTCGTTTTCCATCCTGCCATAGCCATGTATTTGAATGCATCCGTCGCTTCCGTTGCAGAGAATTTTGTCTTTGCACCCATTTCTTTTGCTTTTTGCGATAGTGCATCCAGGTCTTTTCCTGTCGCTCCACTGATAGATTGAACAGTGCTCATGCCTGCTTCAAAATCACTTGCAGTTTTAATGCAAGCGACACCCGCTGCCACTATTGGAGCAGTCAATGATTTTGTCAGGTTGCCGCCGACTGCTGCTATATTTTTTCCTTCTTTTGTTATAGATCGCCCTGCTTTTTCCCAACCTCTAACATTCTTCTCTAAGCTTTTCCCTACAGAATTCAGTGGAGAAGATATCTTATCGATCAAGCGCAGTGTGACGTCTACCTTTTTACCAGCCATTCATTCACTCCATATTGTTTAACGCTTCTTTTAACTGTTTCATTTGATAGTGCATGAATGCTCTTAGTACTGTTTTTTCGCCAAGTCCCATTTCAAAATAAGTGGATGGCAGTATATGATGATAGCGAAAAAGGAGGTACATCAACTGCACCTCCCCATTCGCTTCAATCAGTTTTTTATCTCTTCATCGATGTCTTCATCATTTATCACTCCGGAAAGCTTAGAGATCTCTTCTGATAAGCCATTCACTTCGTATCCAAAGAGCTTTTCACAGAGGTCTTTGGCATTGTCACACTCAAAGTGTTCCTGAAGTGTTTTATCTTTCAGCGAAGGATCAACTACACCTTCCAGACACAGCATTAATTTCGTATCATATGTCTTTGAAAAGTTTGTTTTTCCGTTTTTATCAAACTGATATGCCACGATGTCATTCAATCTTCTTGACTTTACTTCCCGAATCTGTACATCAACCGGTGTTTCAGATCCGATAAGCTTTGCAAGCTTCTTCGAATGAAAGATGCCTGTCTCCAACTCGTCTGCTTTCTTGATATCTGCCTTTAATAACTGATCTACTAAATTCATAGATTTATCCCTCCTATCTTACATCGATGGTGTCAAGCAGTTCCCAATCCATAAATGTAAATGGGATACTTTCCTCACCTGTCTTTTTTGTTTCCCAGTTGGCAAGTGTGATTTCATCAAATGTAACTCCGGTTAATTTGACTCTTTCTGCTCCAAATGCATCCGGATCTGCAAGTTTTGAAATCAAAGTGCATGTTGGATTGATCCCTTTTTTGATGTTTGCTGATATCTTTTTTGTAAAATAAGATGATACCTTATTTAATTTCAGCGTTCCTTTCAGGTCGAGTCCTGTTGTCTTATAGCCTTTTGCAAGTGTTCCGGTCTGATTTACTTCTGATTTTTCAATTGTAACCTTTGCTTCCAATCCTGTTGTCTCAGCCATATAATCATCATCGCACCACAGTTCACCAAATGTGCCATTGATCACTCTTCTTGGTTCAAATTTTTTCATTCTTGTATCCTTTCTTAAATTGTAATTGGAAGTTCTATATCCTCGATGGCATCCCAGATTGAAATAGATGCTTTCAAGAATACATTTGTTCCTGTATTTGCTGTCTTCACATCTTCATCTGACATTTCAGTTACATCTATGCCCTTTTCTCTCAAATATTTTCTGTTCGCGTTCAAATCGATCTCAACAGAATATGATTCAAGTACACCGTCCATCACAAGCTGCTCGAAGTAGTTTCCAATCGCAGAAAGCAACAGGCACTTATTATCGTAGCTGTTCGCATACTTACCAAGATAGCTGTCTTCAGCAGTCATCCGAATGTCAGATGCGATCATATCCATTGTGTCAACGATTTTGATCTTCTGAAACTGTGAATTTTTCTCAGGTGTAAGAGTCGTTAAGCTGTTTACACCTCTTGCGATCTTCACCTTTTCTCCATCCCACCATACAATTAATTCTCCTGCATCTACGGCAGCATCCATCTCCGCTTTTGTCAGTCGTGTACAGTCGGTCAATTCTTCGAGCGGCGCATATGTACATGAGATAGTCATCGGGGTACCTGCAATGATACCGGCGATTCTGGAGCAATACTGCTCTGTCGTATACTCCTTATCATTTACATATACTTTTTCTGTTGTGAAATTTACGATTCCTTCTGTGTTTGCCTTTGCATTTGGCAGCACAGCAACGATACGGTTCTTCTCGGCTCTTTCTGTCTCAACAAATGTCTTGACTGCTTCTTCCTGTCCATCTGTCTTAACTGTCGGAGCTACCAGATAGTTGAATTTGATCGTTTTTAAATACTTTAAAGCTTCGGTATAGTCTTCCGCTTCTTCAGGGAGCACATATGTAACGATCTTCTTCGGCTTATTGATATATCCGATCGATGCCAGTTTGATCTGCTCCTTCGTTGCATCGGATAACGACTTTAGAATATCATCACCCGGTAAAAGCACGACCGGATTCGTCTCTGGCACTGTGTCTTTTACGATCATGGCGATAATTCCTCTTTCTCCTCTTTCTACTACAGATGTCGCAGCTTCCGTGAAGCTGATTGACATACTTGGCATTCCCATTATCTAATTTCCTCCAATCTACTATTTATTGCAACCGATTCAATGATCGGTAAATCATCTTCATGAATGATATCGTCGTACCATTCAAGTGTTATCGATAGTTCCGGCACATACTTTTCCGTGCCAATCCACTGCCAGTCGAAATCTGTTACATCAACTGCACGGTCCTTGATCTTTACAGCAAGTCCAAAAAGGTCCTGAATCGTGTCGATCATATCAAGTGCTTCCGCTTCGTCTATTTCTTCCTGAAATACCGTGATATAAAAAAGTACAACCTTTTTTCGTGTGTTGTAATTTTCTCCTTGATTTGATAGCGGAACGATCTGCGTAAAAAAGCAAGGTCGTTCATAATTTTCTACCACCATCTTACTATAGTATTTATACTTTTTTTCTGGATATCTTGTCTTAAGCAGTGATATAAGCCCTGCCTTCAAATCACTAAGTGTCATTTCAGCCCAGCCTTTCCGATCAAATCATCAACCATTGCTTCTACACTGTCCGGCATTTCTTCCTCAAATTCCTTGACAGCCTTTTCAAAATAGTGTCTTCCCTGTACAAATCCAACTGTTTCTCCCTTTTTGTTGACCATGTTATGACCTTGTTCTACAAGGTGGAAGTGTGGCGATTTGACCGTCAGATCGACAAACTGTCGGATTCCATAGCCCTGTACTTTTGACAGCCTGTATGATCCGATTTTACCGAGTGATCGTTTGCTATCACCTTTTGTATTTGTGTTTTCGTGTGCAGATAACACAATCTTCCTTCTGAGTTCAAGTCCACGTTCACGGAGCAGGTCACCTGCTGCATCCGGATACTCCTTTGCCATCTTCTCCAGTGCATTGATCAGCTCGTCCGCTCCGTAGAAATTCATATTGAATACTTCTTCACTCATCTGGCACACTTCCTTTGTTTGTATATTCGTAGCAGTTGATTTCAAGCATTTTATGCTCATATCCGACATCAATCACACTGTCGATTACAAAATTCTTTCCGTCGTATCGGATGTAACTGTTTGTATCGATATCGTTTCTATATCGGATATAACATTTGTGGGTGATCTTGCTTTGCACCTTCTGTGCCTCGTAAAATTCAGCACCCCGAATCGGATAAAAGGAAGCCCACACAGTTCCAACTTCTGTTAATACCTGCTTTAGCTGCCCCATTTTATCCTTTTCTTCTGTAAGCTTCATAAATGTAACACGCTTGTTTAATCTTCCGATGTTTATCGTTCTCATATGCCCTCCTAGAGAAGATTTACCGAGTGCATGTTCAAGATGGATTTCGCCGACGGATTTACTACCGATTTGCTGTCCATCTGATAATTTCTGTTATCAAACATATCCGCTACCAGGATAAAAAGTACCTGTGTGATGTCTTCATGTTCATCCACTTCTTCATCTGTAAGTCCGGTATATGATTTGATAAATGCCACTGCACCGCTTCTCATTCGCTCTAACTCATTAAGTTCCAGATCAGATGCATCATCTAATCGAACATATTTAGCAAGATCTATATTTGTGACTTCGCTTACTTTCATTTGATCACCTCATAAAAGAGCCGCTTCCGCGGCTCCATCTTTTACTGTGCTGCCATAACCAGTCTTGCTACTGCTTCCTCGTTCTGTACCTTTGAATCCATCTCAACAAATCCAAGGACCTCAACTACATGCTGAGCTGCTTTTACTTCCCGAAGAACTTCGATATTGATTTCTTCGGAAACCTTGACAGCAAGTGCTGCTCCGAAATTTCCATAATATACCGCTGTCTTTCCTGCTTCCATCTCGTCCATATTGCTTGAAGTGTACACATCTTTTGAAAAAAGTGTATATCCCCATCTGGATGATGCATCTCTGTTCAAGAGATAGTTGCCCTGGCCGTCTTTCAGCTTTCTGATCGCAGTACGAGTCTTTTTGTTCATGATAAAAAATGCATCATTCTGATATGCATCCGGCACCTCTTCCTGAAGATCGATCAACTCATCTGCTGTGATTTTTGTTGCTGATGCAGCTTCTACCATCTGCTTTGCCTTTGATAAACCGTCAATCTTGTTTTCTGTTCCCTTAAGCAACTCGCGTTCGATGAACTTTGCAATATTTCTTGCCATTCTGTTAATGACAAAATCTACTACATTGAAGGAAGAGTTGTTGATCAGGCTCTTTGATACGTCTGAAATAGCTCTTGCCAGGTATCCCTTAAGTTCAATACTTTTGAACTGTCCACTTGTAGACTCTCCGGCTGTGAATTCATCTGCATATGACATCTGAATATCACCTGATTCTTCGTCATAATAAGGGATTGACAGATTGCCTTTCACATTGTAACGCTCTGCTGCCTGATAAATCGGGCAGATATCAAGTACCTTTTCGATGATTTTATTTGCAATCGACGAAGGAATCACGGCTACGTTGTCTGTCATGGTCATGTTTGTTTCTGCACGTCTTTCAAGCGTTCCTCTGATGTATGAATCGAATTCATCATACTCCCGTTTTTCTACTTCCTTCTTATCCTCTTCTTTTTTCTTTCCCGTCTCTGGAATCTGAGTTGGCTCAATATGATCTTCCAGGCTTCTTACGGACTGTAATGCCTCGATTGATGCATTGATGTTGTCAACCTCTTTCTGCAGCTCATTAAACTTCTTTACTTCTTCCTCGTTTAATGCTCTTTCCTCTTCGTCAGCTTTGCTGATCAGAGATCTCATCTCATTCATTTTTGCTTCCTTGTTTTCTGTAAGCTTCTTAAGATTCATGAATTTTGGCATAAATTATTTTTCCTCCTTTTTCACATAAAAAGAGCAGGTTTATAAACCTGCTCCGCTTGCTAAAATTCTGTTATGATATTTATAATTATTCGCCTTTTCCGGCGGATCATTATCGACTGTTTCAACGTCATCTTCGATGCTTCGGATCTCAATGATATCATCTTCTTCTCTTGTCTCAACCGATGTGCCTGTATATGCCGGTACCTTGCGGTCATCTAACAGGGATACCTCTTTTAATTCAAGCTCTCGAACATCTCTATGAGCCATCTGGTCAACTTCGTTCCATTCGTCTCTTATTTTGATGAAACCAAACGACCAGCCTGAAAGCTTCCCTTCTCTTGCTTTCTGAACGATTTCGGCATCCCTGATCTCACATCTGCATCTAAGTCCGATGTTATCCTCATACAGCTTTGTCTTTGTATCTCTTGTAGATGTAAGCTCTCTTGAATAGTCATGATTCAACAGTACCTTTACATTGTATCCGGTTCTTTTCGCTCGATCTAACGCACGTTTGAATGCTCCGGCTTTGATCTTTTCTACAAAAGGACCTTTCGCATTGTGCAAAACTTTTGAATCTCGTTCAACAGCATTTACATATCCATCAATCGCGACGGAATCTGCTCTGATTTCAATTTTCATCATCTTCTCCCTCTCCTTTCTGTTGCACCGGTGCAACTTCATCATTTTCTTGTATATCTACTCCCATTTCCGACATTTTATTTGTGTTTGGAGTATATATCTTGTTTTCATCCGGGAAGTATAAGACATCCTGAAGTCCTAATTTGATAAAATTAAGGCCAAATCTCGGATATCGTTCTTTTTCCCTGATATCATCAACCTGCAGGAAGCCCGCATCAAGTGCCGTCTTATATGCTGCATACCGCTTTTCAATATCACCTTTTGTAAGGTCGGTATCGTCAAATGCAAAAAGCATGCTGTCTTTTTCATCTTCTCTGAGCATTGCCCGGTTGATGGCTGTCGCAAATCTCACAAGTATCGGCATGATGCATGATTGATAAAACTGCTTTCTGTCTTCTTCGTTTCCTCCGCCATTTATGATCGGTGCCGGAATCAGGAAGATCTTGCATGCATCCTTATTATTTGTCTCTTTGTTCTCATTTAACTGCATCTCAACCGACGTATTTGACGATTCCTTGAACTCCAAGCCATCATTCAACACGATTACATTTTCCGTGTTGTTCGAATACAGCTTTTTAAATGCATTCTTAAGTGCAGTCATGACCGATTCTGAAACCTTGCTCTTTGCCTGCAGGAATCCTTTTTTATTTCCGCCTGTTTTTACCAGCCCTTTTTCATATTGCTGTGAGCTTAATATGATATCGAGTAGCTCCGGTGATTCTTCAACGATGGACTTTCCATAACAGCCATTCTTCGTATTCCGAAGCAGTGTTATAAATTTCCACGGTTCGTACGACCGTCCATTCACTTCAAGCTTGTAATCTTTAAATATCGGATCTGTATTCTTGTTGAATCCGATCCTATCTGCTTCAACATAGTGTACAGATTCGACCTCATTGCACACCCAGTTGACATATGCATATCCACCACGGTCCAGATACATATCAATGATCATTGCACGCTTAAACTGCACGGCATCTAATGTATCTCCTGTATCCTCATTTAACAGGTATACCCTTCTGTCATCCGGTACCTCTATGATCTTATCTTCATCCTTCTTGTACAGTTTTATCTTCAAGGATGATACCGTATCCGCAATCAAGTTGATGCACGCTGCTATGCCCGGTATATTCATAACCTTGTCTTTTGTTATGTCAGACTTTCCGAGCAGTGCCTGAAGTAGTGTAGCATCTGTATTAAATGACGTATCCTCCCGGATTTCCGGTTTCTTTTTTCTAAATAATCCCATATATCTCCTAAATCATCTGGACAAAGTACTCTGATGTTCCATAGAGCAGTTCTTGTTCGATCAGGTATGTACTGTTGATGTTGCCAACTACCTGATCTACCTTGTCTCCAGATTTCTTTTTGTTTACATATTTGTTTTTGTTCGTATCTTCTGTACATCGTGCATTTTGGAAGTTAATTTCAAGCATCTGGTTCTCATCATACTGATATCTGCCAGACAGGATGCATTCTTTCAGCCATTTTGTTGGACTATGAAGAACGCTTGAATGCTGTTTGATCTCAACGCATGTATATCCTGCTTTTTCAAATTTCTGAACGCTTGAAAGAGCATTCCATCTGTCATATCCGATTTGTTGAATCTCAACACCCAGCTTGTCTTCCAGAGTCAGGATATAATCCTCAACCGCTGTATAGTCGATAACCTCATCGCCACATGCTATACAGCATCCGGATCTTATCAGTGCGTTATAGTCCACGCCTTCTTTTTTGCTCTTTTGTGCAATTCTTCCGGCCGGTATAAAACCAACTGTCCTCGTATATAAAACGGCATCGTCTTTCGTATCGCCTTCATACGTCTTCATATCCACGCTGACATTATCCTCTGTCATCGAAAGGTCAAGCCCCAGCCATACCTTTCTTCCTTTCCACCATGCATCGTCTTTTTTCCTTTTTCCTTTTCGTACCTTGGTAATTTCGATATATCCCTCAACACCAAGGCCTTTATATTTAATGTTGTTGTGCTTACAGAGATAATTTTCTCTCTTGTTCTCATACTCAACAGCATCCGTCCGCTTATCTACGATTTTCCGGAAGATACGGTTGTTGAAGCATGCCACCGGATTGCTCTGATAGATGCACAGATCGTCATGCATCCATGTATCTCCCTGCCAGAGATAGTCGTCCGGCACATAAATAAGTGAGAACATCCGTCTGTCATCTCTTAATCCGTCCAGTACCTTCTTGCCTTTGTCAACTTCATCGATCATGACATTGTTGTCATTCGGATACTCCGTTGATATGACGATGCCTAACGAATTTACAAGTGTAATCTGACCGGATCTCATTGCTTCAACCGGATAAGAGTCCATTGCTCCAGCTTCATCTGCCAGGAATGCTGTCGGAAGCTTACCATCCATCTTGTCCTCTGAATATGCAAGTGGTGTATATTCGCTTTCTGTTAGTAAGCACCGGATCTCGCTTCTTAATGTCTTAAATACCGGGCTTAACTCATCAGATAACAATGGGCTTGATTTTATGACCTTTTTAATTGCTATCTGCAACTCTTTTGACAATTTTAAGTCAGGTGCAACTGAAAAGAACCGCGAAAAGCGCGGTTCCGTGAGCATGAGGAGTATAAATATCACCCCTGCATTAAAGGTTTTGAAATTTTTTCTTGCTATCTTTAGCAAGGCATTTTCGTAAAAGCGGACTTCAATCTTATCGTCCGGATCAATCATTTTTGTACAAAAAACCGCAGTTATGAAAAAAGCTGCATATGGTTCTAACGATTCATCAAGCGGTTTATGCAGATCCGGGTGAATCATTAAGTGTAACAGCTTTTCAATCTTCTCATATGTCTCTTCACTTACATATGCTTCCTGGTCCTTTCCATCTGCTATGTCCTTCCAAGATTGACACTGCAGTTTTACATAATGCGGAGCCTTTTTATTATCATCCTCAATCGCCCATTCGCAATATTGATACGCCTTACTTTCCTGTATCAAATCTATCCACCGCCTAACACCTGTAGCAGTGCATTTGTCTCTTTTTCTTCCTGCTTCGGGATCGTACGGAGTGCTGCTGCCATTGTCATTCCTGTTTCTTTTTCAATCGCAAGCAGCATCGTTCTCTTTTTATCTATCTCTTTGTCATATTTCAGCATTGTATTTGCCAAGTTGCAGATCTGCTTTGAGAAGTCGCATGTAAGTACTGCTCTTTCCTCTGGAGTAAGTGTCGCCTGCAGCATGTTCTCCTTGAAAGATTTTGATAAATTTTTGATAGTTTTTTCCATCTCTTTTTTCAATTTTTCAATATTCCGGCACTCCGATAACATGATGCAGTACCGGTTTATGATCGTCTCATACATCCGGTCATTTTTGCCGATAGCTGATAAGATTTCAGTCACACGATCAAATTCTTTCGATGCTTTCCGATCGGCCTTGGTCTCAGGAAACTTCGATATTTCCGCGCCAGAGAGCATACCGCTTTCTGCCTGCTTCCGACTTGCTAATTCTTTTTTTGTTCTGTGTGATTTGTTCTCGTTCTGGATCACACTAACCGGTTTCGATGGTCTTGCCATGTTCTACCTCCAAAAAAATCCTTCATTTTGGGAACTGTCTCTTATACACATCTCCGAGCCCACGAGA
>ENA-OZLD01000091-OZLD01000091.1-human-gut-metagenome-genome-assembly--contig:-NODE-91-length-22279-cov-15.574694_pt1 | contig 22279 bp, 17 predicted proteins | sample MGYA00244834_ERZ653780 | MGnify/ENA primary metagenome ERZ653780 (study PRJEB26926, sample SAMN06164474) | human gut metagenome | biome: ENVO:00009003; feature: ENVO:2100002; material: ENVO:00002003...
GCAATGAAACCGCCCTTGTGGAAGGTGATACCGCCATCATACATCGTTACCGTAATATCAGACGGCTTAATCTTCTGGGTACTCAACACCAGATTCACATTCGGAAAGAGGAACTGAGCCTTGGCAGAATAGTTAACGCCCTTGGTCCAGTAATCCTTCTGGTTGGTCAAGCCCGAACCGTTGAAGATACCGGCATTCACCACGATAGGGAAGCCAACATTCCAGGTGTATCCGATTTCAGCACCCACATCGCGCACGTTACCCACCTGCTTGGCGATGAACGAACGGTTGGCAAAGTACTGCTGATGAGGAGAACGGTGAGCGTCGATGGTGAATGGCACACGCTCCTGACCGATGGTGAACTGCAGGGTCTTCCAAGGCTTGATGCGTGTATAGGCATCGAGCATCTTGATCTTACCCTCGTCGCAGAGGTCGATTTCCGCCTTATAGCTTACCTGAGGTGTAATATTGCCAGCCACGTTGATGCGGGCAGTACGCACCTCGAATCGTCCCTCCCCCTCTTCGGTCTGGTACTCATACTTAGAGCGGATGGTTCCACCAATTTTCATGGTCTTGGTGAAATTCTCAATGCCCTTCTCCAAAGAACTGTTTTCTGAATTCTGGGCATTCATTCCCATCGACACCATCGTGAGTGCCATCAACAAATACGTTTTCTTCTTCATTTCTTACCTTATTATATATACACGTAAATCTGATTTTCTTTATTCCGAATGAAACCCTCCTCATTGACATAGAAAGGCCATCTTCTTCATTTCGACTGCAAAGGTAAGGAGAAGATATTTCTACCGTAAAACATAAGTATTACAAAGATGTTACATCATACATTTGTAATACCCGTAATGTTTCTGTAATATCAGTAATATGGTCGTAACATCATCGTCACAAACACGTAATCGCTTTTTCTTTCCCATCTGAAAATATCACCGTATCTTTGCAGCCGAAAAGAAACATTAATTTATTAATACAGGATGAAGGAAAATAAGAAAGCAATCTTGGAGATTCTTAAGAAGAGCTCCAAGAAAGACGGTAAGTTTGAAAACCTGGTGCTCAATCTCGCTTTGCAGAAGATAGACAGCGACAGTTTTGAATTCGATGGCGATGCAGTTTACACCAACGACAAGAAGCGCCTGGTTTATTGCATGAGTCAGGAGACAAGCTTCACCATTCCAGAGGGAGTGGAGATTATCGGCGAGATGGCGTTCCGCGGCAAGAAGGCCTTGAAGAACATCATCATTGCCAACAGCGTAAAGGAAATCGAGCGCGATGCTTTCTACGATTGTGATGAATTGGATAACGTTTATGTACCTGCAGGCGTAAAGATTGTAAGAAGCTATGCCTTTGCAGAGTGCGACAAGTTGAAGAAGATTACCTTTGCAGGTACTCCTAACAAGCTGAGCCGCCATGCCTTTGACGACTGCGACCAGTTGCACGACATCATCGTGCCAGCAGGAAGCAGCAAGTTCTTCCGCAAGGAACTCCACTTTATCGATGGAGACACCGATTACCTGGTTTTAGAGAAGGCTGAAAAGAAGGCTGAAACTTCTGAAAACAAGGCTAAGAAAGAACCTGCAAAAGTAAAATAACTCACAAAACTTTCGAATGTGGTTCAAGAACGGGCTGAAAGCCCAAAAGCTCCTAGCCCAGGGCAACGCCCTGGGGATAATAGCAGTCAACAAGGCGCCCTGTAAGGGCAAAAGCTTTGTATATTTGTTGGGTGCTTGAAAGCTTTTGCCCTTACAGGGCGCAGGTTACGACCATGAAATCCCAGGGCGTTGCCCTGGGCTAGGAGCTTCTGCCCTTTCAGGGCGTGTGGATGCATACATACGAAAGTAAAGTAACTCTAAAGATAAAACCAGTGAAATCATGACTAAAGAATATATGATGAAGAAAGCTTATGTAGAACGCGACATCAGTTGGATGTACTTCAACCATCGCATTCTCCAGGAGGCAGAGAAAGAGTATGTGCCATTGTTGGAGCGCCTCTCTTTCCTCGGTATTTACTCCAATAACCTCGACGAGTTCTTCCGCGTACGAGTAGCATCGCTCAACCGAATGCTCGACCAGAAACTCGACAAGGATACCGAACAGCAGATTAAGAAATCTCTCAAAACGATTAACAAGCTCAATGAATCTTATTCGAAAGAATACACTGAAGCGGTGGATACAGTTTTCCGCGAACTTGAAGTACACAAGGTTCGCCTGCTCACCGAAGACCAGCTCAACGACGAGCAGAAGGAATTCCTTACGCAGTTCTTCTACGACAAGCTCAATGGCTCTGTCAACCCTATCTGGCTCAACGAGATAGACGACCTCTCCACTCTGGAGGACAACCGCATCTACCTAGCCGTAGAGAAGGCTGAGGATGACAAGAAGAAGAAATATGCCGTAGTAAAGGTACCGGATAGAGTTTATGGACGCTGGGTAAAGATGCCGGCAAGCGATGGTTTCGACAACATCATGTATCTGGACGATGTAATCAGATACTGTCTGCCACTGGTATTCCTCGGTTTCAAGAAAAGCACCTACCATGCCTTCAGTTTCAAGTTTACCAAGGATGCCGAGATGGAGATGGACAACGATGCCGACTTCGGAACCATGGAGAAGATAGCCCTGGGTGTAAGCAGCCGCAAGAAGGGTGAAGCCGTGCGCGTAATATACGACCAGGAGATGCCGAAGGAACTTCAGAAGAAGCTGCGTGAGCGATTGAACACCAAGGAGCTGGATGCTTCACTGGCTGGCGGAAGATACCAGAACCACAAGGATTTGATGTCGTTCCCAGATTGCGGACACAAGGAACTGAAATACGAAAAATGGGCTCCTATCATGAAACCGGAATTCCTCTCAAACGAGAGCATCCTCGACCAGATTCGTGAGAAAGACCATTTTATCCACGTACCCTACCATAGCTTCAACGGCTACATCCGTGTGCTCCGTGAGGCTGCTACCAAGCCCGAGGTGAAGGCCATCAAGACCACCCTCTATCGTCTGGCCAAGGATTCAAAGGTAGTGAAGGCACTCATCACCGCTGCCCGCAACGGCAAGAAGGTAACTGCCGTGGTAGAGCTTCTGGCACGTTTCGATGAGGAGAGCAACATCAAGTGGAGCAAGCGCATGCAGGAAGAAGGCGTAAACGTAATCTTCGGTGTAGAAGGACTGAAGATTCACTCCAAGCTGCTCTATATCGAATCAAAGAAGGGCAACATCGCCTGTGTGGGAACCGGAAACTTCCACGAGGGCAATGCCAAGATCTATACCGACTATCTGATGATGACAGCCCGTACTAAGCTGGTAAACGAGGTGGCTAAGGTATTCGATTTCATCGACCGTCCATTCTCACCATTCCGCTTCAACGAGCTTCTCGTCTCTCCAAACTCCATGAAGAGCCGCATCCTGCGCATGCTCGACACCGAAATCAAGAATGCCAACGAGGGCAAGGAGGCTTGGGTGAAGATGAAGATCAACCACATCACCGATACCGATATGGTAACCAAGCTCTATCAGGCTTCAAAGGCTGGCGTGAAGATCGACATCGTAATTCGCGGCAACTGTTCGCTGGTGCCAGGCATCGCCAAGCTCAGCGACAACATCCACTGCGTGGGCATCATCGACCGCTATCTGGAGCACAGCCGTATCCTCATCTTTGCCAACGGAGGCAAGCCAAGATACTTCATCGGTTCTGCCGACTGGATGCCAAGAAACCTCATCAACCGCATCGAGGTACTCACCCCGGTATATGACGAGGATATGCAGGCAGACCTGCTCCGCACCATCTCCTATGGTATGAGAGATACGATGAACGGCAGAGTGGTAGATGGCAAGGGCGGCAAGGAGTTTGTGGAAGGCGAACCATTCCGCAGTCAGGAAGAACTTTATAAGGCATATAAATAATAAAGCATATAAATAATGATGAATTTAGCATCCATTGATATCGGCTCAAACGGAGCCCGACTCCTCATCAAGCGCTTCGATCCCGAGGCAATCCGAGAGGAAGACCGCATCAAAAAACTCATGTTCATCCGCATCCCATTGCGATTGGGTAAGGATGTATTCACCCTGGGAAAGGTTTCCAAGGAGCGTGAGAAGATGATGCTCCACATGATGAAGGGCTTCAAGCAATTCATGAAACTCAATGACGTAGAGGCATTTCGCGCCTGTGCCACTTCAGCCATGCGCGATGCCGAGAACGGCAAGAAGGTGCTCAAGAAGATAGAGAAGCAAACCGGCATCAAACTCGAAATCATCAAGGGGCAGGAGGAGGCACAGCTCCTCTACAACAACCTGGTAGAGAAAACAGATTCCAACGAGGGCAGCTTTGCCTACATTGATGTGGGCGGTGGTTCCACGGAGGTGAGTATCATCCATGACGGTGTGCTCGCCGAAAGCTATTCCTACAACATGGGTACTCTGAGAATGCTGAGCGGCAAGGTGACTGCCGAAACCGAAAAGCTCTTCAAGGAGAACCTGACGAGATATGCCGAGCAATACGGCGACATCAGGATCATCGGTTCGGGTGGCAACATCAACAAGTTGAACAAGCTGGCACGCCACAGCAAGCAGGACTCCAAAAACCTGACGCTTGCCGAACTGAAGCGTCTCTATTCGATGATGCAGCCCCTGAGCATCGAGGAGCGAGAGATTTCTTTCTCCCTGAAGGAAGACCGTGCCGATGTCATCATTCCTGCCGCCGAGATCTTTCTCAAGGCATGCGAATATCTGAAGTGCGAAAACATCATGGTGCCCAACATCTCCCTCGCCGACTCCATCGTGGATGGACTCTATGAGAAGATGATGGCAAAAACAGAGGAATAAACCACTTCATCCACAAATAAGATAAAAGATATGTCTATATCTCAAATTTTTATGCTATCTTTGCACGGAAATGTGCGAAGGTAGCATTTTTTTGTTTACCTTTCGCCTCTTCTTGCGTCATACACATAAAAAGGAACAAATGGAAGAAACAGAATTTGAACATATCGCCCAGGAAATGCGCCCCAGGTTGACGGCACATTGTCAACGCTATCTCTCAGCAGGAACCCTTGCCGAAGAAGCCGACGACATCGTGCAGGAAACCCTGGTGAAGCTCTGGAAGATGCGCGAAAGGCTCTCTGAATACCAGAGCATCGAGGCCTTAGGTATGACGATAGCCAGGAATCTCTGCATCGACCATCTGAGACGCAACAAAGCCCAGACGGCATCGCTGGAACAGATGAAGCATCCTGCAGAAATCTGTACGGCAACCGAGCGTACCGACCAGACCATCATCGGCGAAGATACGCAAAGACGACTCAACAGGGCGATAGACAGGCTTCCGGATACGCAGAGAAGAATGCTGCTATTGAGAAGCGAGGGAAAGAGCCTCGATGAGATTGCCGAAATCTGCGGAGCCAACAAGACGAGCACCAAGACGATGATTTCTGCAGCAAGAAGATCATTGCTGAAAATGATAAAGTCATAAACTCTAAAAATGAAAGAAATGAAGAAACTAAAAGATATAACCTATCGCCACGAGCTGATAGAGCGCTACCTCGATGCTGATACCAGCGTGGAGGAAGAACAGGCATTGGCTGATTTCTATCGCCATTGCGAAGATAAGGATTTAACGGATGAGGATCTCGACATCAGAAACCTGATGCTGGGAATGGAGAACTATACTCCGAATATTCTTCAACCAGCTTCAAAGAACCACGAAACAAGATGGGTACGCCTCTCTGCGATACTTCTCGCTACGGCGATGCTGGCAGGCCTCATCTTCCTGCTCTTCCCTATCAAGGATTATTTTTCATCCTCTTCTGAACAACAACCTGGCCTTGCCAACCTGGTTCCTACAGAGCAGGTGGTTCGCTCGCAGCCATCTTCCGAGGATGAAGACGGGAACCTGAATGCATACGAAAAGATGGAACGTGCAGACGCCCTCTTCCTGGCTGCAACCCAGGATATCGTGACTCCACAGGAAATGAAGACAAGCAAGATATCCCTTGCCAAAAGAAAGAATATCGCAGAAAGAAGCGAGAAGCATGCTGGGAAGACTGCAGGAAATACAGAAGAGACCTCTTCTGACAATAAGGAGAAAACTTCCGGCAATGCCGGGAAGACTTCATCTGAAACAGAAAGAAGCATTCATGAAGATTTCAATCAGATTTATGAAGTAGCCTCTGCCGCCCTGCCTTCTGCCGAGCAGCTTACCATCAACCGCCAAGGCGATAACATCGTTATCTCAACCCTGGACAACGACGGCAACATGCAGCATTACACCATCAATATCACAGAAACACAAGATGGTAGTTATCAACTACTTCCATTGGCACAGTTAAACGAATAATAAAACATTTCACGCTGAATTATAAACATTTCACGCTTATGAAAAAGTATATTTTCACCATTGCATTTGCCCTGCTGGGCATAACCAGCAGTGTGGCATCCAAGGCAGATACCCTGCGTATCTACAGCATCGACGGCGAGCGCATTCCAAACTTCACCGGCAAGGAACTCATCGGTAAAACCATCAAGAATTACCAGGTAAACACCAACGTCCTGCCGGCACCCAAAAGCGATGTGATAGAGATTCATATCATCACCACTACCACACCTCCTGCCCCCAAGCCAGACCCTCACTATCTGATCAAGGGTAGAGAGCAGGAGCTGAGCAAAGAGGAATTCTACAAGATTTCTCCCAGCAAAATCAAAGCCATCGAGGTCTTGAAAGAGGGCACCAAAGCCATTCAGGAAAGAGGTCTGAAAGAGGATGGCAGAAGCTACATCATCGTTACTCTGGAGAAATAACAGACAAAACGTATCCCTTTTTCTTCAGCGACTCAATCTTAACGGTCACATCATGCTGAAGAGCATGACGGATATACGTCATCTGCACATTCACAGCCAGGGAGTTGGCATAGCTCACGGTTCCCCACACCGCCTCCTGTATCATCTCCTTGCTTACTACATTACCGATATTCTTCGCCAGCAGACGGAGGATGTCGGCTTGTCGGCTGGTGATGAGCACACGAGAGGAACGGGTGCGAAGCTCATTGTTATTATAGCAGAAGGTGGTTTCACCGAAATGATACACCTCCTCTTCTATCGTCTCACTCTCATTCATAGAGAACCGCTCCTCTATTCTTGCCAGCAACTCTTCCGGATAGAAGGGTTTGGCAAGATAATCGTTTGCCTTCAGGGAGAAACCTTTCAGTCGATCGTTCTTCTCCGTACGGTCGGTGAGGAAGAAGATAAGCACCTTCGGGTCAATGGCTCTGATGCGCTCAGCCACCTCATAGCCATCCATCTCCGGCATATTGATGTCGAGCAATACCAGGTCGGGCTTCACCTCCGGGAACTGCTCCCATGCCTTCTTGCCATTGCCGGCATAAGTCACATCGTAGCCATGCTGCTGCAGGAAACTCTTCAGCAACATGGAATATTTCAAGTCATCGTCTGCAAATAATATCTTGATCATTTTTTCTGTTCTTGATAGCGTTAAACCGGATGCATCAGGAGTGCTGCGGGATGACAATCGAAATTCTGGTTCCCTTGCCCACTTCGCTCTGCATCATTTTTCTGCCCCCATGGGCCTTCACAATCATATCAACAAAACTCAAACCCAAGCCGATGCCCGGCTGCATCATATCCGGGTAAGCATTGCTGCGATAGAACTTCGTCCAGACTCTCTGCTGTTCATCGGACGAGATGCCGATGCCATTATCTGATACAGAAATCATAACTTCCTCCTTCCCGGTATCTCGGCAGGCAACATGGATATTGACGATATCGCCGGAATACTTCACCGAGTTCTCCATCAGATTGCTGACCACATTCAGAAGCTGGTCTCTATCTCCCATCATCCTATCGGAAGTGCGCTGGTAATCGAGCGAAACATTCACCTCCTTCTGCCTGTTCTTTCGATACACAGCCACCAGATTCTGCAAGACGGCATGGATATCGAAAGAAGTTATCTGGAGCGGGATATGTTCTTCTGCCCTGATTACTTCCCGGAGTTTGGCGAGATAGGCAGTCAGGTTATCGCTCTCCTCTCTAACCGTCTCCATGATGAGGGCATTCTCATCCTTCTCATCAGTCTCTTGAGCAGAGAATACAGATACACACATCTTCAGCGTCTGCACGGGGCGCTTCAACTCGTGAATCATCGTATGCACAAAGTCGCTTCGCATCTTATCCACCTTCTTCTGCAGGAGCATCACCTTGATGAGGTAAGCTATACTCAGGAGAAGCAAGATAGTAACCAGCAGACTTCCTATCATCTGCCACATCATCCCCTTCAGGATGGGCAGCATGGGCACCTGCATCCTCATTTGCATAGACTGATACTGGATAGGATTGAAAGGCACTTCTACCAGCATTTCGTGATGAAACAAGGTAGGAGGCTCTACGATTCTTGTCTGCCAAAGGCGATGCTTGCCCGTCTTCATCTCTGCCCCGATGAAATCATTGCCCAGTTTCTTACTGATGAAACGGTCAAAATGCGCCTTGTCAAAACGGGTAAGCTGGTAAGTGATGTAAGTATTCAGACAATCAAAAGAATTGTTGGAATCCGTCTCACGCAAATCGAAAGTATCTCTCTTCTGCATCACGTTGCTGAATCCCGGCTTGCTATACACCACTCCACCTATGATTGTATCCGTATCCAGCGGAGAGCAAACCGTTGTAACGGGACGCTTGTAGTCTGAAAAATATGCCGTGACGACATAACCGATATGTGATTTTTCTTTTACCGCTGCTCCGATATTTGTCTGATAAGTGACTATTGCCTGTTCCGCCTTTTCGGCGTTTTTCTTCCCCATCTCTCCCATCGAATAGGTTACGCTATTGTATAGCCAATAGGTCTGCAAGCCTATCAGCAGGAAAGAGGAAAGGATGGCGAGCAGCCAGACTTGTTTGATTCTTCTATTCATATCATTTTTTCTTTTTTCGATGCAAAGGTACAAAGATTTCACTATATATAATTAAGGTGAAGCAAGATTATTTTGCCAGCGTAATGTTTCAGTAATGATTATTTGCGATTTTGAGCCCGAAAAGCTGTTCCTTTGCAGACGAAAACAAAAAACAAGAAAGAAAATGAAGAAAGAAACAGTTTTATGCGCGATGCTAGCCACTGCCACCTGTGCAACAGCACAAAACGGGACATTCCCGACATCCGGAGTTTGCGCAGACTCGGTACAGACTGAAAAAGATTCGATCAAAGCTGATAAGGAAGCCGAGATTCAAGCCGTAACCGTAACAGGTCATCGCCCGATGTACAAAATGAGAAACGAGACCCAAGTTACCCGTGTCCGCAACACTCCTTTGGCAAAGGAACCAACGCTGGAAGATGTATTGAGACACATCCCCGGCATGAAACAAACCGCCGATGGAACTCTGGAAGTAAACGGATTGGGAGCACCCACCATCTATCTCAACGGCAAGAAGGCTACTTCAGCCGAACTCGCTCATCTCGATGTGAAGCTGATAGATGAAATAGAACTCATTACCACTCCTGGTGCAAAATATGATGCAACGACGGGAGCCGTACTGAGAATCCTGACGAGAAGAACAGACGAGGGTATATTCGGCAAGATGCAGGTGTATGATAAGTTGAGCGAGGTGAACACCAACCACGAGGAATTGACCCTGGGTTGGGTAACGAAGAAGATTTCGCTCACAGGATTTTACGGCTACACAGACAACCGATACAATGTGCATCAGCCACAGGAAGCGCTCGTAAGAGCCAATGATGGCGATTATCTCTTCGGAACCGACCGCCATGGCAAGAACAAGGCAAATTATAACGCTACAGAACTCAACTTCGACTGGTTGCTCAGCAAGCAACACGAAGTGGGAATACAATGGGAAGGGCTTTGGCTGAATGGCGGTAGAAGCGAGAAACAGCAGCAGTACTATCGCTATCCTAACCCAGCAGGAGAAGATACAAATAGAGAGATGAAGCTTTCTGATGCGGATGGCGAGATGAAGTATTTTGATGCGGAGAGCCAGCAATGGGGACACCAGCGCAGTCACCACTTCAACCTCTTCCATCTGGCTAAATGGTCGAAGCATTTCTCATCACAGATTTATCTGGACTATGCAAGGAACAAGGATTCTGACAGCCAGCCTATCACGGAGAAAGAAGGTAGCGAGATGCAGGAAACCCTCAACCGCTCTAATTCCAACTACGATATCTATAGTGGAAGAATCGAAGTCAAGCAACTCATCTCTGATAAACATTCCATCAACTATGGTGGCGAATGGAGCCTGATGGAAGGCAAGGGAAAAACCGAAAGTTCTGCCGATATGCTTGGAACTACGGAATACAAAAACCACGATACCAAGACGGCTGCTTACCTGCAATATCAGGGTGAAGCTGGCAGATGGAGCTGGTGGGCAGGCATCCGATACGAGCATCTCACATCCCGATACACCAATCTGTCGGAGATATCTCCCGACAATATGGAGCGCCATTACGACCAGTGGTTTCCATCGTTCGGTATCACTCTCAACGAACCATCGTGGCATCACTCGCTCAGCTTCCGAACTACCACCGCCCGACCTTCTATCAGTCAGCTAAGCGGGAACATCTACTATACCTCGCGCTTTCAGTATCAGATCAGTAATCCGAAGCTGCAGCCTGTCAACACCTATCGTCTGACCTACTCGGTACAGTGGAAAGATTTCATGGGAATGTTGAGATACACCCGTACCGACCACTCCATCATGTATGTGCATGAAGTGCCGGAAGACAAGCCCGTAAGATACGTGAGTACATTCATGAACTTCAACAAGATTCAGAAATACATGGCATATCTCAACTGGGGACACGTCTTCGGCTGCTGGCGCCCAAATGTAAATGCAAGCATCACCTACCAGCGCTTCTCCGTAAATGATCATGGAGAGCTAATCAGTTACAACGGAGCAACTTGGAATGCATCGTTTGACAATTACTTCACGCTACCAAACGACTATCAGCTGTCGCTCTCCTACAGTTTTGACAACGGAGGACAAGTGGGCAAAACGAAGTTCAGCCCCACTCAGAACTGGAGTCTTGGTGCCAACAAATCGTGGATGGACGGCAGATTACAGGTTGCCTTCAGTGCCAACGACCTCTTCCATCAGCAGCTCTTCAAGGAGCGAATCCACGAGCATGCCGTTGACTTCTCCCAGACTGAGGATTACAAGCTATGGAGCTACAAGTTGACCGTAACCTGGAAATTCAACAAGCGCAAGGGAAGATACAACGGCATGAACAGTGCGGAAGATGAATTGAACCGACTATAGTCGGACAAGACACTCTTGTCTTAATGATCTTTATAATTTCAAGTATCCGGGTTATCCCACACCCAGCAGTTCTACTTCGAATATCAGGGTAGAACCGCCTGGGATGCCCGGCTGCGAGAACTTGCCGTAACCCATCTCGGCTGGGATGTAAAGTTCCCACTGGTCGCCCACGTGCATCTGCTGCATGGCAACAATCCAGCCATCTATCAGGTCGCTCAATCGCATGGCGAACGGCGTACCGCCACGGCTGGAATCAAACTTCTTGCCGTTGATGGTCCAACCGGTATAATGAGCAGTCACGATGCTGCGTCGGCTAGGCTGTGCTCCCTTCGGGTCGCCCTGCTTCAACACCTTATAATATATACCACGAGGCAGCGCCAAAACGCCCTCCTCCTTTGCCTTTTCCTCCAGCCAACGCTTGTTGGCCTCAACATATTCTCTTTTTGTCATAAATCTATTTTGTTTTATATTCACCTTCCACTTTGAGCTTATCTCCATCCAGGTTTACCTTGAAGAGATGAGGTACACGGATATATCTGCCCTGACTATCCACATAATGACTGTGTACAGACATCAGCCACTGCCCCTCAAAAGTTTGAAACAGCATACTATGACCGAAGTTAGGAGGAGTTATAGGTTCCTTCTCCTGAATCCACGGACCATCCAGGGTTCCACTCTTGGAATAAGCAACACCCTGGGTATAAACATTATATACCCATGAAGTCCAGAGCATACCCAGTTTTCCCGTCTTGGTACGGAAGAGCCAAGGACCATCCGTCACCTTGTTGGGAACAATCTCGCCCTTTTCATTTTTCTCCTTACTCCAAGGACTGTCAGAAGCACGGAACAGGATCTTGCCCTTGCCGATGGTACCACTTAAGTCAGACTTCAATCTTATCTTCTCAATCGTACCATTCCAATTCTGCAGCCATTCACCGCAATATACCATATAAGGTTTGCCATCCTTATCAATCCAGAATGTGCCATCAAGTGTAGGCTGATTAGCAGGCAGATAGGTAGCATCACCAAATGGGCGATAAGGTCCTGCTGCCTGATCACTCACCAGAACCTGGCAGGCACGACGCTCTATCTTGTTGCCCTTCACCTCGTCTATAATGACAGCTGGATTGGTAAAGGTTGCAAAATAATAGTATTTTCCTTGATACTGATGCAGTTCTGCCGCCCAGATTGCAGGTTTCGATCCCATCCACGACTGAGGATCAATCTCTGCCACCTTCTTCGGTCCTTCCCAATACTTCAAATCCTTACTGGTCCACATCATGCCGCCTGTACCCGTCATATAATAAGTATGAGTAGCCTTATCTGCCAGGATACATGGATCACTCAGTTGGATGGAATCCAAAGGAATCTGCTGGGATACGGACAGTGCCGCTCCCTTCTCTGCTGGAACGTGGGCATTCACATTCAGGAATGTTCCACAAGCCAACCCCAGAGTCAATACTATTGATTGTTTCATATTCTGATTTGTCTTTAATGAATGAATTGTTCGTTGCAATTCAGCCGATTCTCACCAGCTTTATTTTTTGCGCCGCTAAATTACAAAGAAAAAATGAAATAGCCAAGTTTTTGAAAGAATAATTCCTGCATCAATCTTTTTTATCTTAAAAATCAGTTGTTTTATTTTGCCATGTCTTCTTTTTATGCTACCTTTGCACCCTAATCATCCAAAAAATACGATATGCCACAATCACTACATATTGCAATTATTGGTGGGGGTGCCGCAGGATTCTTTGCGGCGATAGAGGCCAAGCGCAACTTCCCTCACGCCGACATCACGATTTTCGAAAAGAATTCGAAGGTTCTCGCCAAGGTAGAAATTACGGGAGGAGGAAGATGCAATCTTACCAATTCCTTTGAGGAGATTTCCGACCTAAAACAAGCGTACCCCCGCGGACATAAACTGATGAAGCGACTCTTCAAGAGATTCGACTACCAGCATGCCTTCGACTGGTTTGAGGAGAACGGCGTGCCACTGGTTACGCAGGAAGACCAGTGCGTGTTTCCGCAATCGCAGGATTCGCACAGCATCATCGACTGTCTGGTGAATACCGCCAAGCGACTGGGCGTGAAGATACAATGCAACCACCAGCTCACCGCCATCACCGAACTGGAGGATGAGCGCCTGCTCCTGGATTTCAAGGTTTCAAAAGAAAAAGGAAATCTATCGGGTGCATCTTCTGCCTCTTTTCAGAAAGCATCTTCTGCCTCTCATCCCGTTTCTGGAATCAGGCAGATTGCCTTCCACCGGGTAGCCATCACCACGGGCGGTCATCCGAAGCAGGAAAGCTTCAAGCATCTCTCAGACCTGGGACATGCGATAGAGCAGCCTATCCCATCGCTCTTCACCTTCAACATTGCCGACAAGGCTTTCAAGAATCTGATGGGCACGGTGGTGGAGCCTGTATATACCAGCATTCCGGGCACTAAACTGAAGGCAGAGGGTCCGCTCCTCATCACCCATTGGGGCATGAGCGGTCCTGCCGTACTGAAGCTCTCATCCCATGCAGCCCGCTATCTACACGAGAACAACTATCAGATTAAGATTTCCGTAAACTGGGTACACGAGAGCAACCGCTCGCTGGTGGAAGAGAACATCCAGGGCATCATCATCGCCAACCCACAGAAGCAGCTGGCAAGCATCCGCCCCTACAATCTGCCATCCCGCCTCTGGCTCTTCCTGATTCAGAAGATGGGATATGCACCCGAAAAGAAATGGAGCGAAATGGGAAAGAAGGGTTGCAACCTGCTGATAGAAACCCTCACCAACGACCTCTATCAGGTGAACGGAAAGGGAGCCTTCAAGGAGGAGTTTGTTACCTGCGGCGGCATCAGCCTCAGCAACATCGACCTGCATACCCTGGAGAGCAAGGTGTGCCCTCACCTCTTCTTTGCCGGCGAAGTGCTCGACATAGATGCCATCACCGGCGGCTTCAATCTGCAGGCCGCCTGGACCACAGGGTATGTGGTGGGACAACATATCGGAGAATAGCCTATTCTTCTTTAGAAACAAAATCTTTCACGATGTGGGTGTATTCCTCGTGATGGTCGCGATATGCCATGGCATGAACGGATCCCTTGGCGATGAAGATGGCTTTTCTGCCTTTCGTCTTTGCCTCGTAAAGGGGATGCAGCATGGCGTAGGGCACGAAGGCATCCTTATCGCCATGGATAAAGAGCATCGGTTTGGTGCTCTTGCGAACCTGCTCTATCTGCTGAGCCTCGGCAAACGACCAGCCGTAGCGATACTGGCAAAGAGCAGAAGTGGTATTCATCAGCGGGAAGGCAGGCAAGCCAAACTGGTCTTTGAGCTGAGCGGAAAACTCATCCCACACGCTGGTATAGCCGCAGTCCTCCACAAAGCACTTCACGTAATCGGGAGTCTTCTCTCCCGATACAGCCATCGTGGTTGCCGCACCCATCGAAATGCCGTGAATCACCTGACGGGTATTCTTCGCTCTTCGGTCTTCACCCTTCGCTCTCTGTCCTTCACCCTTCACTTTAAAAATCTCATTGGCGATTTCCGACCATCTGATCACATCCCATCTATCCTTCCATCCCATCTGGATATGGTCGCCCTCGCTCTCTCCATGTCCATACAGATCTGGCAGGAGCACATTATACCCCATATCGTGATTATAGAGATAGGCGATGTGCAGCATTCCCTCGGAGCGCACCTGATAGCCATGCACCACCACGGCAGTCTTTTCCGTAGTCTTCGGTGCATAGAGATAGATGGCATGTGCCTTGTAGCCCGACGGCATCGTGACAAAGGTATCCCTCACGCAATGGTGCTGATACACAGAGTCCATCCAGCCAATCATCCAGGGGCACTCGTTCTTCATTCTGTTCTTCCAGTGCTCAGCCGTCATTCTCTCCTCCTTCGGATAGTTGAGCGAATAATTGAGCATATAGTTGCTGGCGCCATACAGTCCCAGCATCACGAGCACCACCAAGCCCAAAGCCGAAGCGATGCCTATCTTTCTTATCTTTTTCTGTTTCATCTTCATTCTTATTGCGATTACATATATCTATTATAGAGTTTCCACTGCAAAATTAAGGAAAAAGATGGAATTAGCAAAGAAACGGAGGAAAAAATCCTATTAAATTGAAGCATAAAGCTGCATTTATATGGGTATATGAACTACGACAAACAATCGATAAGCATATTCCAGAATGGATAGAGTTTAAACAGTTACAATCTATCCATTTCCTTTTTCCCTGCCCCTTTACCTTTATATTTTGTTTTAACTGTATTAAACTTATATCTTACGATACATTCCACTGCCCTTACAGACGCAGTCTTTTCAATATAGACATCATTCATTCCGCAGAAAATGGTAAAAGTATTTTTGCGGACAGTATTAAAGATGTCATTTGCAGACAACTTGACATTCCATTTTTCAGATAAGTCCTTAGCCAAAGAAAGATTTATCTGTCCAACACTCCCCATCTTAATATTCTCACTATTTCCCGCACTACGCCAACTGTAATTTACTGTCGCCATATAGTTGTTATGGAATTTGAAAATATTATTGAACTTAACTACAACCAAAGGATTGTCCACGTGCTTTATATTTCCTCTGTAATCAATCTTGTAAAATTGCGAGACAACACCACATGCCAATACAGGATAATAGCATTTCCAAAGGAATCCGGGCATAAAAGAAGCCATTATCTGTAAGTTAGACAGACTGTTTCTAGAATTTTCCTTTTTGAGCAAAGCAACAGTCTTCGCATCATCATAATATGTATATGATGTTATTATTTGGTTTTGCACCTTTTTATAATTAGCAGTTAATGCCAGCCAGCGATACCTCAAATTTAAAGAGATGTTGTCGCTATAGGATGGTTGCAAATACGGATTTCCACTTTGATAGAGATATTTGTTAACATAGTGAACCGTGTTGCTCAACTGAGAGTACAATGGACGATAGCATTGCTTAGAATAGCTCAGCTGCACCATAGTTTTTCCAATGGGCAGAGACAATGAAGCAGTCGGGAAAAACTTATCATAAACATGTGACTGTTCGTGATTTTTTCTGCCATCTATAAAATATTCACTGTTCACATGCTCATACCTGCCACCGATACGGAATGTTACATTGCCTAGATGCTGCATAGTCTCAACGTAATAGGCCATATTAAGCTCCTGTATTTTATTGTTCTCGCCTGCCATAATACTATTTTCACTTTCTGAATTTTCCTCACGGCTACTATTGGTGAAATCTACTCCAAAGCTAAAATTACCATTAAGAAATGGGTGTGAGGCATATAATTCCGTTGCTATTAACCTAGCATGCCCAACATCTTTTATTCCGAAATCCTGATTGATGCCGGTTTGCTCTATAACATTTTGATTTTCACGTGTTTTTTTCCACATTAAATCAAAAGTCATTTCCAAATTCCATTTTCCCCAAGCCCCATGGCAATATCCATCTAACAAATGTTCCAAATCTCTTAATTTGATATCCTTGTATGCAGAAGTCTCGCTTTCAATTACATCATCAGAATATAATGATGACATAATGCTCGAATTGGTCTTTGTTGGAGCATAAGATACTTGATAAAATGCGCCAAATGAGAGTTTTGGAGATGAGGAAAAATCAAATCCCCATTTACCATCAATCAACTTTGAGTGCTGTGTCGATTTCATAGTCGTATTCTGCTGATGATGTGACGAGAGCCATGAATTCTGAACATTTTTACTAGAGTTCGTATTCTTGCCTTTCTCAAATCCCAACGTTCCAAAAACATCCAAATTGTCAATTCTATAGTTCAAGTCCAAATTGTCTTTGCCATACATATAATTACGACAACCAAAAGTAGCAATGTTATCAAAGGAGAAACCATCCCCAACCTTTTTAATGGTTGTTATCTTTATGATGGAACCTACGGTTGAAGCATAACGTGAACTTGGATTCGTTATAACTGTTATCTTATCTATTTGGTTAGCCTTCAATTGCTCAACTTCTATATTATTGCGGACAATATGTCCATTGATATAGAAGACTGGTTTTCCCTTGCCAAAAACTTCAATGGAACCATTATTATTCAGTACACCAGGCAACATACCCATAATGTCTTTTGCAAAACCAAGTTTTTCCAAAACGGTGCCTTTGACTTCTGTCACAAAGCCTTCGCTGTTCAACTTTGCCAAAGGGCGGGTTGCTCTAACAACAACCTCCCTTAATTGCAGAGTATCCTTTCCAAAATTTTGGTTAGCGATACCAGTCTGAGCTAAACAGATTTGAGCTAAAATCAAATGAAATATAATACCAACAAATCTTTTTACCTTAAAATCTAACATTTTCATCCGTTCCTATATCTTTTGTTTTATAAAACTCTACTCCACTCTTAACAAAGAGCTGTTTATATTCTTATTAACATCCTTCTCTACTTTTTGGGTCTTCCTGCCAAAGTCGAAGGAGTAAGCAACCTTGATGCTGGCATATTGCGAAGCCGTCTGGTCTTTGATGCTCTTACTGTAACTGTAGATAGGCAAATCCAGCCAATATCGCTTCTCCTGCTTTTTGAAAGGCGATGCTGCCTGAAGTTCTACATAGAGGTTGCCCCTGCTGTAAGAACACGACATTCCATAGTCGATAGGAGTCTTGCTTATCACCAAAGCAGCTTCATCTAAAGACTTCTTGCCAAAATGCAGGTAAGGCTTCAAGGCAAAATCACCCATGAACATATTCAACCCAAGATTACCCGTCAAATTGTTGTTATGCTTCGACCAGGTAGTCTTCACCTCCGCATGGTTATATCTGATATCTCCCGACAGATTGGCAAACTTACACAGTTTGTACTGCAAGGCGAGGATAGCAGAATAATATTGAGCATTTCCACCATTCGAGTAAGTCTTCACTATTTTCCTGTTTGCCTCATCCAGGTAATAATCATCAGTTACAGGATGATGATTGTAGCGGAATTGTCCGATGGCAGAAACACTCAACCTGTTGAAACGCCCCATATAATATAAATAGGTGTTGATGTCATGCGATTTCTTCAGTTCGGGCATTCCCTTTTCCATCATGTGGGAATTGACCTGAATCATAGCCCGGTTGATGACATCCATACCATGATTGGAGTTCACAAAGTTGAATGACCACAAGAGCATTCCCTTATTCAGCTGGTATTGCACATTCGTATTGATGCGAGGAGACAGCTGGCTAAAACTGTTGTCTCCATGCAGATGATATTGAAGCCAATCCAATCCGATGCGGGTTTTCAGGCTCAAGCGCCTGCTAGCCTGGAAATTATAGGAGAAGAAAGCCAACGACTCCCCTTTCCACAGATGCTGCCAAAGTTCGCAATTGCCGGAATAATCGGCATTCCAGACATCGTGGTAATGAAACAGTTCCACAGATAAGGAATGCTTTTGCGAGAAATAATTATAGATGGCAGACAGCTGGAACGACAGCGCTTTCTCGTCTTCATCAGTCATTGCCTCGAAAGGCTGTTCCTGATAAAGACGATGATAGGAGTTGGCAGAATACTTGCCATGTACTCCCAAGGTAAGCGTCTGATTCTTGCTTAATGGCAAGTTGGCGTTCAGGTCAATCTTAGGAGACAGACTCTTCTTCCGGATATTTGAGAAGATGTCCGTCTCTGTGCTTTCCCTCGCAAAACCAGAAGATGCATTTCTTGGAGTAGAGAGGTTGACGAGCGTAAACTTGCCCACCCAATATCTCTTTCCCTTCTGGTTCTGATAGCGGAACTGCATATATTCCTGGTGGTTCCGGTAAGAATTCTTACTATAGCTCTCCCTATCAAATAGGAATTGTGGAAACTGATAGTTCTCATTGTTCCAGGTCTCAGTACCATCCACATAACTATAGTTTGCACCAGCAAACACTGTATAGGAATTGTTACCTTTTACATAATTGGTGGCAACGTTATAGTCGCCATGGTCATATCCTATCGTCTGCAGTCCGTCAGCCTGCACATATCCTCCATATCGGTATTGTTTGGTGATGAAGTTGACGACAAGCTTATCCTTGGCGTATTTTCCAGATGGAGCATCATGATATTCTATCTTCTCAATGTCACGAGGACGGAGCATCTGTATTTCCCGGATGTCGCATTCCTGCCCATTCAGATACAAGGTGGCTTGCAGTCCCATCACATCCACCTGATTCGATTTTGCATCGATGATGAGTCCTGGGATATTCAGGTTTTCCAACACCCCGAATCCATTGACCGCATGTTTTCGTTGCTGGCTGTTGGGATAGATGACAAGATGATCACCCACACGACTGATATTGGAGGCTGATACCACCACATCATCCAAAGCTTTAGTAGAGACAATAGAGTCCTTCCCTGTGTTCTGAGCGAACACGGGAGCTGTAGCCATCAGCAGTCCAAAAGAGCAAAAAACCGTCTTCATTCTTACAATATGTTTTTATTTCATCATTATCTAGTACAAAAGTACACATTATTATCCAAAGCCATTACATCTCTTCCGTTAAATTTGTATAACTGCATCAAATTACCAATTCCATCCAGTTCATCATCCCTCCTAGCCTGAATGTATTCCCGTTTTTTGTCATACATCATCTCTTAAAAAAACTAACTCATAGAGTTAACATCCAAATGTCATAGAGTTACGGGGAGAAAAGCTATAGGGAACAAAGCTGAAAAAGCCTGATTTTGACTCCAAAACCACAGAAAAAAACAACACGGACAAATTGAATTTGTCCGGCCCCTTTGTCCGTCGGTTTATAATATTCTAAATATCAACCACTTAGAACCCACCGGACAATTTGTCCGGACAAATTGAATTTGTCCGTGTTTTAAAAATGAGCTATAATCTGCTCTTTTCTGCATTACCAGCACCCGTACCCTTATACTTGCTCTTGGTGGCATTGAAGTTATAAGTTACATTGACCAAGAACATGCGGGTATTATCTATACCGGTTCTGGTGAAGTGCGCATACGAATTATTATATTTCCAACTCTCATTCTGACCATGAAGCAAATCCTCTGCTTCCAATCTTACAACCAGTCGGTTGTTCAGGAACGACTTGGAAATAGACGCATCCAGGGAATTCCAGGCATAGTTGACACCCAATTCGCTATAATTACGCGACTGGTAAGCGTATTCCAATCTAGCCTTCCAATGATGTGGCTATACCCAGGTATTCTCCAAATCCAGATAGAGAGAAGGACGGTTGGCATTATAGTCGCTGACATATTTCTCGGCATTAAAGAACTGATTGACCAGACCTACCGTATAGTCAAGATGCCATAAGCCTATCACCGGAGTAGCCTCAAGATAGAACTTCAGGTTCTGAATTTTATCTACATTCTCGTAATATGACAGGGCTATATCCTTATTGCCCTGGAATGGCTTCATCATATATACCGAGGCATTCTTGTTGTAGATATATTCAGCAGAGAAACTCAGCCAGGAATATTGCGCATCCCATTCCAGATGATAGGCATCCGTTGGTCGCAAGTTCGGATTACCGCTTTCATAGGTATGACGACTCGTATATCGGGTATAACCGGAAAGACGGAAGTAACTTGGTCGATAGGTCTTTGCCGTGAAATTCAACGAAGAATGCCACTTGCCCTTGTCATATCCTAAGGATACATTAGGAAATACATTATCATATTTTCTGCTCATATCTGGGTTGAGCACTCCTTCGGCATAATAGTCTGATTTTACATGCTCATATCTCACACCGGCATTCAGAGAATAATCTCCCAACGACCATGCAGCCTCAGCAAAAGCAGCTATGTTCTGTTCCTTGATTCTGGAATCATTGGATGCTGCCACACCACCCTCGTTCTGGTTGTTGGTATGACTATCAGAATTTGTGTATTCCGAACCAAAGTCTATGTTCAACTGGTCGGTCAAAGGATAAGAAACAACCAATTTACCAGCAAGCAACTTTCCTTTGGTATGGCTATCAGAACATACAATCTGGTCGCCCAACTCAGAACTGGTTTCGGTGGCTTTCTGTATCTGGTCTTTCGTCCTCCACAACGCAGATGCATTCAGGTCTATACTCCAATTGCCTATCTTACCATCATAATAAAAATCAGCCTGATGAATAGGCGTCTGCAAGGACTCATCGTTGAAATAATTCACATCTCCCTGGTGAACTCCATTCTGAAAGATGGAATAGTTCTGCCTAACAGTAAAATACTTAGTATTGCCAGAACCAAACTTATACTTCAGACCGATGGTATGATTTTCATTGAATTCATAATTGAAACCCAGATTGGCATCAGGTCCATATTTTCTTCCATCAAGGCGCCCTACTGATTTTTGGTATATCTGATGCTGATTTCCATTGATATATTCATCCAATCCCAACTTATCATAGTAATACGAATCTGTCCACATCAATCCACCGAATACATCCAGTCCACCCGCACGGTAATTAAGATTAGCCTGCTCTTGCCAGGCATTCTTCATGGCAAAACCATATTTTGCCTGGAAATTACCACTCCATCCATAACCTTGCTTCTTGACCGTAGTAATACGAATCACCGAATTGACCTGGGCATCATACTGCGCACCAGGAGTCGTGATAACCGTCACATTCTTCACATCCTTGGAAGATATGGTTTGCAATTCATTTTTGTCGGTCAGCTTTCTGCCATTGACATAAATCTCCGGTGTGCCTTTTCCGAACACCGAACAGTTTCCATCCTTATCCACACGCACTCTTGGAACCTGCTTCAACAAGTCGGCAACCATACCTGCATCACTCAGTATTGTACCCTGCACCTGGGTCTGGAATCCCTCGCGAGTCAGTTTTGTCTTGGGGCGAACCGCCTTTACTATCACCTTCTGCAGGTTCATCGTTGCCTCCTTCAGAGTAATTGAACCTATCTTACCTGTATTATAAGTATCAACAGCGGTATGATAGCCCACGCAACTTACTCTTACTATCGCCTTTCTGGCTCCGCAGGGAATCACGAACTGGCCGTTCTCATTCGTCACGCCGCCATTTATCAATGA
>ENA-OZLD01000093-OZLD01000093.1-human-gut-metagenome-genome-assembly--contig:-NODE-93-length-22187-cov-4.837430_pt1 | contig 22187 bp, 18 predicted proteins | sample MGYA00244834_ERZ653780 | MGnify/ENA primary metagenome ERZ653780 (study PRJEB26926, sample SAMN06164474) | human gut metagenome | biome: ENVO:00009003; feature: ENVO:2100002; material: ENVO:00002003...
GCAGCGTCAGATGTGTATAAGAGACAGCATTGACGCAGAGCTCGCAGAACATGCAGTCGCCAAGATCATAGATGTAATCGTCGAGCACCTTTGCCTTGCGCCCTGTCTCTTCGTCCGTCTCCATGTGCGACACAATCTTAATGGTGCCGTTGGGACATGCTTTCTCACACAGCGTGCAAGCTGTGCACTTGTAGTCGCCAACCTTCAGACCGCGTTTTACGGCCTGCGGGTCATCGAGGCTCTCAACGCGGCTGAAAACAAGACGTCCACGGTGGCGAGGACTCACGTGCAACGTGGTCTTTCGGTTCTCAGGATACTGCTCTGTTGACTTAGGCGTGAAGTATTCCTTCATGGTCACCTTCAGGCCGGTAGCCAAAGTCTTGACAGCATCCTTAATACCGCCAAAATATGATTCAGACATATTTGATGATTTAATTTTTGTTTACGTTAATGATCCATGAATTAAAACGTCAGGCCGAGGGACACACAAGCCGTCATAACAACGAGCGTGATGAGCGTGAGCGGCATGAGGTATTTCCACTCGAGTATCAGGATATGGTCGATGCGAAGACGGGGGAAGGTCCAACGAACCCACATCAAAACCCAGATCACTGCAAGCGTCTTACCAATGAACCAGACAAAGCCAGGGATGTAGTTCATCACCGCGTCGAAGCCGTCAACACCGATGTTGAGCGGAGCCCAACCGCCGAGGAAGATGGCTGCTGCCAAACCGGAGATAACCACAAGGTTCAGATACTCAGCCAGATAGAAGTAACCAAAGCCCATACCGCTATACTCAGTATGGTAACCAGCAGTCAGCTCACTCTCGGCCTCAGCCAAGTCGAACGGGCCACGGTTGGCCTCAGCGTTACCAGCGATAAGGAAGATGCAGAAAGCCACGATGGCAGGAATATGACCCTGAATGATGAGCCACTTCCAAGGGCCAGTCTGCGCCTCAACGATACCACTAAGCTGCATTGTGCCACAAAGCACAACTGCAATCACCATGCAAAGACCGAGCGACATCTCATAAGAGATCATCTGTACGGCACCACGCATAGCACTCACCACAGAGTACTTGTTATTTGAGCCCCAACCAGAGAGGATGACACCCAGCACACCAATAGAACTAATGGCGGTAATCATGAACACACCTACGTTGAAGTCGAGAACCTGCGCACCCTTGTTCCAAGGAAGGAACGAGAACGTACCCACACTGGCCACGATGGTCAAGCAGGGAGCGAGCGCATAGAGGAACTTGTCGGAACGGTCGACACCGAAGATCTCCTTGATGAGCATCTTCAGCACGTCGGCCAACACCTGGAAGACACCCCAGGGACCCACACGCATAGGGCCAAGGCGACACTGGAACCAGGCGCAGACCTTACGCTCAAAGAATATCATGAACATGGCAATGAGGGCGTAGATGGTCAGAATGATCAGGCCCACCATGACACATTCGATAAGGATTGACCAAAAATCACCGAGGCCAAGGGTCTGTCGGAGAAGGTTGTCAAACCATGTTGTAACTATTTGGAAGTCAAACATTGATGCGAATGTTTTGTTTTTACTATATTACCTTATTATATTATTAGCGGTCGAGATCGGGGATCACGAAGTCGATCGAGGCACCTGTAGCGATGAGGTCAGCCACTTTCTGTCCGCGCAACATCTTATCGAACGCACCTGCGAAGGTGAGACCCATAGGACGCATCTTCAAACGGTACGGGCTCTTGTCGCCACGGCTGTCGAGATAGACACCAAACTCACCGGCTCCACCCTCAACGCTGGTGTACCACTGTCCCTCAGGAACCTTAATTATAGGTTTCTGCTTGATGTAGAACTCACCCTCGGGGATGTTGTCGATCAACTGCATGATGATATCGAGGCTCTGGTAAATCTCCTTGATATGGATCATATAACGCTCCATAGAGTCGGCTCCAGTGCCAGTGATTTCCTTCCAATCGACCTTATCGTAGACGGCATACGGATGATTCTTACGAACATCGTTATGCCATCCAGCGGCACGACCTGCTGGACCTGTAACGCCGTAGTTGACGCAATCCTCAAGATTCATGTAGCCCACACCCTCCAAACGCTTGTGGGTGATGACGTTATCACCAAAGACATCGAGGTATTCCTGCACCATGGGGCGCATGTAATTACAGAATGCCTTGGTGTTTTGCACGAAGTTGGGATCGATATCGTCCTGCAAACCGCCAATGCGGTAATAGTTCTGAATCAGACGGCCACCCGTGGTCTCCTCCATAACGTTGAGCAGATGCTCACGGTCGCGCATGCAATAAAGGAATGCGGTAAGAGCCGAGAGGTCCTGTGCGCAGGTTCCGAGGAAGAGCAAGTGGTTGTCGATACGCTGCAACTCATCCATAATGGTACGGATGTACTGGATGCGTTCTGACAGTTCCACGCCCATAGCCTCCTCTATGACAGACACCAACGCATGGCGATGGTGCATAGCGCAGAGGTAATTGAGACGATCGGTGAAAGCCAAGGTCTGAGGATAAGTCATGCTCTCCATCATCTTCTCCATACCACGGTGGATGTAACCGAGATGGGGATAGATATGCTTGATGGTCTCACCATCGACCACAGTCTGCAAACGCAGCACACCGTGAGTAGACGGGTGGTTAGGGCCAAAGTTGATAACGAAGTCGTCATCGTCGAACAGGCGGTGCTTGGTTTCCACCAACTCGCCATCCTTGGTGAGGTTCCACTCTGAAGTCCAGTCGCTCTCGGGCTCATCGGTCATAGGGAATTGGTTCTTCTCGGGACTCATGTCAAAGTCCTTACGGAGAGGCCAACCCTCAAAGTCGTTACGCATAAAGAGGCGGCGCATATCGGGATGACCGAGGAACTTAATGCCGAGGAAGTCGTAAACCTCACGTTCCAGCAAGTCGGACGAAGCCCAAACATGATAGATCGAAGGTATCACATACTCATCGCCCAGCTGCTTAGCCAACTGCTTCACACTGATGCGCTCATGGGTTTGTGTGTTCTCAAGGATGTAGATGCAACCCAGCCCCTCCTCGGGTCCAAAGTCCTCACCCACAATCGTCACAAGGTAGTCGAAATGCTTCTCTGTCTTCAACTTCTTCATTTCTGCGAGGAAGTTGTCAAAGCCGAATTCTATATTACTCAGTTTCATTTCTTACACCTTATTTATTTGTTAACCTTATACTGCTCACCCTCGGCAGCCAGAGCGTCGAGCTCCTTGCCGAGCGCCTCAACGGTTTCCTTGTTGGGCGATTTCTTCACGATGATAGGCTCCTTGTTACCGATCTTGGCACCAGAGAGGTTCTCGTTAGAGATGCCATGCAATCCGCCAAGGCTCATGCTGGTTTCCTTCTCCTCGTGGGTCATCTTGTGGTTGGCTCCACCGAAGAACTTCTCCACCTTCACCTTACGCTGCAACTGCATCATACCATAGAGAATGGCCTCGGGACGGGGAGGGCAACCCGGCACATAGACATCGACGGGCACAATCTCGTCAATGCCGCGTACCACGCTATAGCTCTTCTTGAACGGGCCGCCCGAGATGGTACAACCACCCACGGCCACCACATACTTTGGCTCGGCCATTTCGTCATAAAGACGCTTGAAGACAGGAGCCATCTTATTAGTGATAGTACCGGCGCACATGATCAGGTCGGCCTGACGTGCAGAGTTACGCGTCACCTCGAAACCGAAGCGCGAGAAATCGTAACGGGCGCAACCCACAGCCATAAACTCAATACCGCAGCACGACGTACCGAAAGTCAGTGACCAAAGGGAGTTGCTGCGTCCCCAGTTGATAACTTGGTCCAAACTGCCAAGCACCACATCGACACCACCATCGTTCAGTTCTCTGGCGATGTCCTCCAGGGTCTCATTATCCTTAAACTCGTCGTAAGGAATGCTCTTGATGTGTGGTTTTCTTACTTCCATTCGAGTGCTCCTTTCCTCCAGGCATAAGCCAGACCAAATACCAAAACAAGCAGGAAGAATCCGATGCTCACGAGAGCATAGGGTCCCACTCCTGCCGCAACATACTGCTTGACAGCCACTGCCCACGGATAGAGCAGAACGGTCTCGATGTCGAACATCAGGAAAAGGATAGCGAACAGATAGTAACCCACGTTCATGGGCATCCAACTGCTACCTCGGGTGGGAATACCGCACTCGAAGGGCTCACCTTTTACCGGATTGTAAGAGCGCGGACCAATAAGCTTGGCTACGACGAATGCGCCGGCCACCAAGGTTAATGCCGTCAATACAACGGTAATCAACAAAGTGAAATTCATAAAAATATAACGTTATTTTAGATAATCTGTTTAGATACGCTTAAGCGACCGCAAAGGTAATAAATCTTTCGGTAACATTATCATCTTTTAACGAAAAATATCGGATTGAAGGAAGATGTTTTTTCAAGACTGCAAAGTTGGGCAAGCAAAGATTCGTCATCAATAACCGACGTATCGTTACCAAACCAAGGCAAATACAGGCATTAAGAACGAAATACACGCAAAAGCCCCCTTTCCTGACACAAAAGACGCCATATCACGAACGTATGAACACTTAGCACAAATCAATCTCAAACATTTGGTGTTTTCGACGAATCTACGTACTTTTGCAATCCCGACAGCGAGCATCACTTCCCGACAAGACTGCCCCTACTAAACAAAAGAACATGATAGAAAACATAGAAGTGATGGTGGTTCTCTTCATCATCGTATTATTAGGTTACACTCTGTGCAAACTGGGCTACATGGGCGACAAGTTCGACCAGAAACTATCGGCCATTGTCATCGACGTCACCTGCCCCGCCTTGATACTCTCATCCGTCATGGGCGACCGCATGCCCGACCGCACACTCATTCTCCCCCTGCTGGGCGTAGGTTTCCTCACCTATTTTGTATTGCTCATCTTCGGTTTCTGGGTACCGCGCCTCATCAGCAAGAATCACGACGAGCAGGGCATGATCGGCTTCGCACTCATGTTTGCCAACGTGGGGTTCATCGGTTATCCCATTGTCTCATCCATCTTCGGCCCAGAGGCCGTGTTCTACGCCGCCCTGCTCAACATGCCCAACACGTTTTTCATTTTCACCGCGGGCGTGATGCTTGTCAAGGGCGAATACAGCATCAAGCAACTCAACCCCAAGGTGCTTTTCTCGCCAGCAATGATTGCCGCCTTTCTTGCCGCGCTACTCGTGGCGTTGGGCGTGCGAACCCCAGATGTAGTGGGCCGCCCCATCACCATGGTGGGCGCCATCACCGTACCTGCGGCTCTCATGGTCATCGGTTCATCAATGGCGCGGCTGCCGTTGCGCCAGATTGTAGGCAGCCCGAAGGTCTACGTGTCGTCAGCCGTCAGACTGCTGGTAGTGCCGTTATCGATCTACGCCCTCTTCCGTTTTTGCGGTGTCAGCGACATTGTCAACAACATCAACACGGTGGTCATCGCCATGCCAGTGGCGTCGTTTGGCACAATGTTCTGCATGAAGTATGGCCGCGAGCCATCGCTAATGACCGAGATCACGTTTGTCACCACCGTGGCCTCTATTGCCACCATACCCCTTGTCACACTGCTATTCAGATAGGAAGGCCAACACGAAAAGCCTTTCAGCCGCCCCGCCAAACGCCAAGTTCCACTGTTTCTTGCGACATAACAAGAAACAGAAAACAACCACATCATTTTGTGGGTACAGGCAGAATGGTAAGTGAAATTCTTTTTATACCTTTGCAAGAAAATAGACCATTTACATGAAGACAAGATCGTTCATCATCACCCTGTTGCTCCTGTTGGCCGTGCTACCAAGCAAGGCTGTGCTCAAGGAACGCAACTTGGCCGGCACGCTGGCCATGCTACGCATCGAACTGACCGAATACCGCCAAAAGCTCGAAAGCGAGACGGGTGCGCGAAAGGAGCAGAGTCAACAGGTAATGAACCAACTGCTGGCCACAATGAACAAAAGCCAGCAGAATGCCATCATGCTTTATTCGCAGAAGAACGGCTACGTGTTCGACCTGTCGTACGCATGCCATGAGGCTACCGAACAATACAAGACGTTCAAGAACACCGTGGGGCCCTTCCGATCGTACGTGGAGAATGCCAATGTGGAGATTGCACGCTTCGACAGCCTCATCTCCGACCTCAGCAACATGTATGTGGCCAGTCTTTCTGAAAGAGCCAAGATCGACCGCAACGTGTGCCTCACATTGGCTGTCTACATCCGTCGCACGCTCAACGAGAACCGCTCACAAAACCAAATGTATATCAACATTTACAACCTGACTGAACAGCGACTCAAGAATCTCAACGACTACGCCAACAAGCGCTATCAGGAGATACAAAGCAGTATCTTCACCAACAGCGGCGAAAACGTCCTTACGGTCATCGAGAACCTAAACGGTGCAGTGAAGGAAACCACCGAAACGGTCATCGAGAAATACAAACCCACCAAGAAATTCAAGTCGGACTGGGACAGTCGCATCATACTCATGCTACTGGCCATCATCGCCTTCTACGGCATCCTTGCCGCGTCAATAGGCTACTTGGTCATTGGCTTTGTGGTGACCCGCCTTGTTAGGCACAACAAGGCCGACTTCGTGCTGCGCTGGCTCTTCGGTGATACAAGTGGCAACGAGGCCAAGGAAAACTTCAAGGCGAAACGCATGTGCATCATCCTGGCCGCCACGGTCATCATCTTTGCCGCCACACTGGGCGTGGTACGCATCTCCATCTCACAAAACTTCCTTATCATGGCATCGGGCCTGCTTGTCGAATACGCATGGCTCATGGGTGTCATCCTGCTGTCGCTGCTCATACGCCTCGACGGCAAGCAGATCAAGCATGGCCTTCGCATCTACGTGCCCATCATGGCCATCTGCTTCCTCGTCATCACGTTCCGCGTGGTGCTCATTCCAAACATCCTGACGAGCATCATCTTACCTTTCGTGTTGCTTGGCAGCACCGTATGGCAATGGATAGCGCTCAAACGGAACAAGGCTGTTCTCCCCTCGTCGGATGTGTTCTATGCTTGGGTGTCGTTTCTTGTGTTCCTGGCCAGCGACGTAGCCTCGCTCATCGGTTACACACTGCTCGCCGTGGAGATGCTGATATGGTGGACCATGCAGCTCACGTGCATACTGACCATCAACTGTTTCTCCAACATTCTCAAACGCTATGGCAGTCATCCCAACCGCCGCTTCTTCGACGATAACACGCCGGTGAGCCGCACATGGTTCTTCCGCTTCGTCTACACGGCTGTGGCGCCCATTATGGCTACCTTTTCTGTCCTCATCAGCATCTATTGGGCTGCCGACGTGTTCAATCTTAGCGACACATCGTGGGAATTGTTTAACCGTCGCCTCATCGACACCACCAAGTTCACTTTCAGCATCATGAGGGCAGTGCAGGCAACCACACTCTTCTTTATAGCCTCCTACGTCAATCGCGTATCGATTCACGTGCTTTACTACCACCTCATGAACCGTGAGACGCGCAAGGCCAAAGAGGAGAAACGCAAGGCCAGCACGCAAGCGGTAACGAGCCGCATCGCCATTTGGCGCAACCTCATCCAGGTGCTCATTTGGGGCACATGGTTGCTCATCACGATGATTATCTTCAACATCGACAATTCATGGATCGTGGCCATCTCAGCAGGTTTGTCAACGGGTATCGGTTTCGCCATGAAAGACATCCTGGAGAACCTCTACTACGGCATATCGCTCATGGCCGGCCGCATCAAGGTGGGCGACTACATCGCCATCGAGGGAACAAAGGGAACGGTGAAAGCCATCTCCTACACCTCCACCACCGTTGAGGCGCTCGACGGTTCGGTTATCGCTTTCCAAAATTCGCAGCTCTTCGCCAAGAACTACAAAAACCTGACTCGCAACCACGGCAACGTGCTATCAATCATTCCCATCGGCGTGGCTTACGGAACCAGCGTTCCCCAGGTGAAGCAGATCGTAAACGAGGTAGTAACACCCCTCAACAAGCCAGGCTACATCAAGTATATCAAGGTAACACTCGCCGGCTTTGGCGACAACTCGGTCGACTTCAAGATCTTGGCTTGGGTCGACTCACGCAAGCAGAGCGACGCCGAGGGCGAAATTATGGAAGCCGTGTACAACGCCTTCAACGACCACAACATTGAGATTCCGTTCCCACAGCGCGACATCCACATCGTTTCCGATACGGCCCACCTCGTTCCGCCCTCACCCACCTCACCCATCCAACACGCCGACTCGTTGGAAGAGGCTGAGGAGCAACTGCGAAACGACACAAAGGATTGATAAAACACAAATGACGAGTGATGGGGATTCTGCCAATCGGCAAGAACCCCCATCACTTTTTGTATCCCTTTGCGCTTAGAGCCTTTCTCGCATTAAACCTAAATCCACAACAATGTCATCCAAATCAACATCAATGATATCTTCGGAACCTTTCTCGCATTAAACCTAAATCCACAACTTGCTTCGCAACACCCATAATCACAATCCAATCACAGGGAAGTCGCCTTACTCACTACCGAGCCATAACGCCAGGTAGCCCCAGGCTATTTGGGCGGCAAAAAACTCCTCTGCCGTATCGAAGCAGGTTTCTTTCTCACTGTTATAATAGCGGCCACTCAGACTTTTAGCCATTCTCAGCAGCATGGTGTCAATTCGTACTGTCGCTCCGTCCCCCAGTCGTTGTCCTCAGGATAATCCATTTCCGACATCAAAAAAAGGACATGGCGAAAGATCAGAAAGGCTATCGCAAAACTTCTAATGGCTCATCAAACCAGCCCATACATAATGAAAAAATGCAGGCTCCCACTTGCTCCATCCAGGAGCGCAGAAGCCTACATCAGTATTATGCGTATCGCCATCCACCGACATGCAGCGGAAGGCAGATAAAACTCACTGTTAGAAGTTCAGGAGCACACCCAGTGAAAGGTTGTTGCCGTCGAGGTCCACACCCCAAGCGTTGCTGCTCTTAGCACCGTCGTAAGTAGCCTTGATGGTCTTGTAGCCAACGAAACCTGCATGAGCAACGATGCTCACCGTCTTGTTCAGGTTCAGGGCCACACCCGGCTTCAAACCAACGGTCCACTCGTTGGCCCGGTCGTTGTAGTGCTTGTATGAGAAGCCACCGTCGATGAAGAAGTCAACCATCTTCGTGCGAACGGCAGTATAGCGAACGTAGGGAGCCACCTCGAAAGTACCAACGCACTTGTCAGCATCCTCGATGGTCACAGGATCACCCTTGCCCCAACCGATAACGGTACCGATTGCCCAGTCCTGATTGATCTTATAACCAATCTCAGGGAGAACCTTGTAAGTGGTCTTGCTGTCCTGGTCACCAATCTTGGTGCTGGCAATACCAGCGTTACCACCAATGTAAACCTGTGCACTGGCGCTCACTGCGATGACAGCGGCTACCAAAGTCATAAATAACTTTTTCATAACTTGAAAATTTAGATTAATATAAACTATAACTCTCTTTTACTTAGTCTCTTTCCAACAAAAATGACCCTTCATTTCAGGTATTATAGATGCAAAAGTATAGAATAAACCTTTATCATCCAAAAAAAAACACCACTTTTTACGCCAAACGGTTAAAATCCTGTTAAACATTCGTATTTACAAGGTCTTTTATATAACTTTGCATATCTAATAAATAGGAGAAACCACATGCAACCAACATTCATAGCAGGCCCCTGCGTCATCGAGTCGGCCGAGCTGCTCGACACCGTAGCCGCCAAACTGACTGACATCAACGCCCATCTTGGCACCGATATCATCTTCAAGGCCTCGTTCGACAAGGCCAACCGCACATCAATCCACTCATTCCGCGGCCCTGGCATCGACAAGGGCCTGCAAATGCTTGCCGACGTAAAGAGCAAGTACGGTTTGCGCATCACCACCGACATACATGAGGCTTGGCAGGCCCAGCCCGCCGGAGAGGTGTGCGACGTGCTGCAGATCCCCGCTTTCCTGTGCCGACAGACCGACCTGCTGGTGGCCGCCGCCAAGACAGGCAAGGTGGTCAACATCAAGAAGGCCCAATTCCTCTCTGGACGCGACATGCGCTATCCTGTGGAGAAAGCCAAGGACAGCGGCGCCAGCGAGGTGTGGCTCACCGAGCGAGGCAACAGTTTTGGCTACAACAATCTGGTGGTCGACTTCCGCAACATACCCGACATGAAGGAGATTGTGCCGCAGGTCATCATGGATTGCACTCATAGCGTGCAGCGCCCATCGGCAGGCGACGGCAAGACCGTGGGCGATCGCAAATTCGTTCCGGCCATGGCCAAGGCCGCCAAGGCGTTTGGCGCCACGGGCTATTTCTTCGAGGTGCACCCCACCCCCGACCAGGGCCTGTCCGACGCCGCCAACATGCTTGAGCTAAGCAAGCTCGAAGATTTGGTGCGCGAGCTTCTCGCATAGCACCAAAGCGCAGCCTATTCACCTAATATTATACACCCCCACCCACGTGGCAGGCCCACAGCCTTCTCCGTAGGAAACAAAACCAATCTATACTACCACCATCATGCAAAATTCTTCCATGCCAGCCGCCAACATTTCGTTTTCGCTCAAATACGCCGAACGATGCTTACGCGATGAGGCGCAAGCAGTGCTCGACCTCATACCTCAACTCGACGACAACTTCACACGCGCCGTCGACCTCATCTACCACTGCCGCGGCAAGGTCATCGTCACAGGTGTAGGTAAGAGCGGAAACATCGGCCAGAAGATTGCGGCCACCATGTCGTCGACAGGAACGCCCGCCTTCTTCATCAACCCCCTCGACGCCTACCACGGCGACCTTGGCGTGATGACCCCCGACGACGTGGTGCTGGCGCTCAGCAACTCTGGCCAGACCGACGAGTTGCTGCGCTTTGTACCCATCCTGCTGCACATGCACGTGCCCATCATCGGCATGAGCCGCAATCCCGACTCGCTATTGGCCAAATACTCAACGGTCCACATCAAGGTGTTTGTCGACCACGAGGCGTGCCCGCTCAACCTGGCCCCCACATCGTCGACCACTGCCGCCTTGGCCATGGGCGACGCCTTGGCAATTGCGCTGATGCAGGTGCGCGACTTCCGTCCACGCGACTTCGCACAATTCCATCCGGGCGGCGAACTGGGCAAGCGTTTGCTTACCACGGCCGAGGACGTAATGCGCACCGACGATCTGCCGATCGTTCCTCAGGACATGCACTTGGGACAGGCCATCATCCACGTGTCGAAAGGCAAGCTCGGCATGGGTGTGTCGCTCGACGAGAAGGGCTGTGTCATCGGGCTGATCACCGACGGCGACATCCGACGCGCCATGGAGCGCTGGCAGGCTGAGTTCTTCGACCGCACCGTTGCCGACATCATGACACGCAACCCAAAGATCGTTTCCACAAACACCAAGATATCTGAGATAGAACGCATCATGCACCGCCACAAGATCCACTCGGTGCTCGTATGCGACGACAAGCGCCATTTGCTGGGCATTGTCGACAGTTACGCCACATCAATGCTCAACCAATAACACGGGCCGATGGGGCGCAGGCACACAGCGTTGGGCCTGAACAACGAATAAATAGAATACATGACAACATTTCTCATTACCGCTCTTATGGGTCTAATCCTGTCGGTTCCTTCGACGGCAAAGGCCCAGACGAGCGATTCTTTGATGGTAGCCCACTTACAGAAGGTGGGCGTTACGTTCTCCAACGACAACCAGGTAACGCTGCTCATGAACGGACAGGAGAAGTTCGACGACCTCTTCAAGGCCATCGACCAAGCCCGCAAGAGCATCCACATGGAGTATTTTAATTTCCGTAACGACTCCATCAACCGATTGCTAATCAGCCATCTGGCTCCCAAGGTGAAAGAGGGCGTAGAAGTGCGACTGCTCTTCGACGGCTTTGGCAACATCAGCAACAATCAGCCCATGCGCCGTTCCGATCTCGACTCCATACGGGCCAAAGGCATCGAGATTTATGAGTTCAACCCCGTTCGCTTTCCTTTCATCAACGACATTTGGAGCCGCGACCACCGCAAGATTGTGGTGATCGATGGTCTGGTAGCCTATACCGGTGGCATGAACGTGGCCGATTACTACATCAACGGCACACCCCAAGTGGGCGAATGGCACGACATGCACTGCCGCATACAGGGCGCGGAGGTCAACACGCTACAGGCCATCTTCCTCCGCATGTGGAACAAGGTTACGAAGCAAAACATCCATGGCCCACAGTATTTTCGCGGATTGGGTCACGACGACTACTTCATGGGCCTCAAGCCCGACACCTGTTGCACCGCCAGACACAAGAAAGTGGGCATCATCAACCGCGAGCCCCACACATCCAACAAGATTATTCGCGACTTCTACACCAACGCCATCAACCTGGCGAAGGACAGCATCAAACTCATCAACCCCTACTTCACGCTCAACCATGGTGTGAAGAAAGCGCTGCGTAACGCCGTCAAGCGAGGTGTAAAGGTTGAGATTATGCTATCGATAAGGAGCGACATCCCGCTCACACCCGACTGTGGCTTCTACAACGCCCACAAGCTCATGAAGCGGGGATGCACCGTGTGGATGTACAAGCCGGGCTTCCACCACACCAAGGTCATCATGGTCGACGGGCGCTTCTGCACCGTGGGCTCGGCCAACCTCAACGCCCGCAGTCTCTCATGGGACTACGAAGAGAACGCCGTCATCATCGACCCATGCACCACCAACGAGCTCAATCGCCTCTTCGACAGCGAGAAAAGCCAATCGTTCCTACTCACTCCTGAGAAATGGAAACAATGGCGCACGCCTTGGCAACGCTTCCGCGGATGGTTCGCCCACCTGCTCGCACCCTTGTTGTAACAGCACCCCAATAGGGGCTCAGAAGCCTTTCTGGCGTTATCACACCACCAACAACAAACAATAAGGCCTTTCCCACAACCATTGGGAAAGGCTATTTTTTGCTGCCCCATACCACGTCATGGTCAGCGGTAGCGCACATGGGGCCACATCGGCAATGCGCCCTTGTCCTCCATCTGGGCAACGAGCGGTTAGGGAACAACAACACTAAATATGATTGATGTCTACGTATCCGTGCATCACAGCATAGATGGTGAGGGCCGACACGCTCTTCATGCCGAGTTTCTCCTGTATGTTTTTTCGGTGACTGATCACGGTGGTAAGGCCAATGTTGAGTTGGTCGGCAATCTCCTTGTTGATCATTCCCTGTGCCACAAGGCTCAACACCTCAATCTCGCGGTCGCTAAGCACCTTCTCGGCCAGCGCCTTCGGCATGGGCGGCAGGTTGCGACCACCCGCATGGGCGCCCTGTTCCAGGTGGAGCAAATCGCGCACCAGGTCTTCTTCCGGTTGGTTGATGCAGAGGCTATGGAACGAGCTCAACTGTGTCTGCGGATTTTGCGAGAGTGTGGTGACAATGGTCTTATGGCGTCGGTCGAGAAAAAAGGGGCGATGCTCGAGCACCACGCTTTGCGCCACAAAGTAATGCACGAACCGCTCGGGGTCGTGCATCAGCAGATCGTCAAAGGAGCCGAAAGCCTCCACGGTCATGATGGGCATTACGTTTTGCAACATTTGGCGCAGTCCCATCACGGCGAGCGTGTTGGGATCCACCACAGCTATCTTTGGGCGTTCCATCCGTTACTTCTTTGTTTTACTATGATACGTCTGTTCTATGACAACCCTTTCTTTCACCTTTTATTATATAAGGGCTCTCGTTTTATGCCTGTTTTGTTGTCCTGCTCTTATAGCTTCACCGTGCTGATGTCCACCAAGTTGTTCACAATGGCGTAGATGGTGAGTCCGGCGGCTGAGTGGATCTGCAATTTTCGGGCGATGTTGCGACGATGGGTAATCACGGTGTTGATGGAGATACACAGATGGTCGGCTATCTCCTTGTTGCTCATGCCTTGCACCAAGGCCACAATAACATCCTTCTCTCGGTCCGACAGCTTCTCTTGCGAGTCGGGGTTCTGGCTGATCATGTTTGAGATTTTCACCGTCACGTCGTCTTGCTTGGTGCGCCGCTCCAGTTCGCGGATGGCGGGTATGAAGATGTAATCCTCCACCTGGGCGTGCTGAGCCAACCAGTCCTCACAGTTGTAAATGTCGTAGAGCGTAGCCGACAACTGGTTGTTACGCAATCCGTCTGACGGCAGATACTTGATGATGATGTTCTTCAGCTCCCTCAGTTTGACGTCGGTTTGCTCATGATGCTTCGAGAACATGTGGATATCGTAGTTTTTGGGAGCCTCTCCCGCTTCCAACTTCTCCACGTAGGGGAACACCGTTTTCTCCTCATAGCGCATGTGGTTGACGATGCTATGGGCATACTCGTCATAGAGCTTGAGGATGAGTCGGGCCAGGTTGTCGTTCTCATCGAGGGCCTCTTCGAGCTCGCGGCGGATGAACGGCAATTCAAAATCGATGTAATAGGCATGGCTGGCCTTGAGGTATTGCAAGAGCGTGGGCACCGACAGGCGGTGGGCGTCGTCGAATCCGCGATAACCATTGACGCTGAAGTTCACCACGGCCAGAAAGGTGTAGGTGTCCACCTTTTGATCTTCACAAACCTCGCGCACGGTCTTGTCGCCAAAGCCCAGGTTGATGCCAAAGCAGCCTAAGGCCTGCAGTATGTTATAATTGTCGCCGATGATGTTGATGAGCTTGTCATCGGGTTCGTACATCTTCTGAATTTTCATCGTCTACACCTTGATAAATATCTTTTCGATTGCAAAATAACTATTTTTTCATGAGACCAGCAACAGTTTGTCACCACTTTTTGGTTCCAACTTGTCAAAATACCTACTTATGGGGATAGCCTCCCATTACCCACTAATAGGTATTGCGGATTCTGTCAAACCTTACTAACTTTGCAACCATCAAAAACCACTTGCCACACCATAAGGCCGTGTCATCAGAACGGCCTTGGAGGAGTGGAAAGAAAGACCAACATGGGTTGGTTCCATTTGGTAGAGACTAACAAAGAAAAGGACAAAAAGTGCAGTGACGGTTACCTTCTCTTGCCGACAACTGGCTTCGCGACCCACCCCATAGGGTTGTCGACGGCTGGTTGACAGCGGGATTGCGACCCAACATCTGCACTTTTTCTTTTTCCTCTAATTACAAATTATGACTACCGCCTGTTTTGCCAGCATTTCATTTTCACGTTTTTTGGGTATTGTGTAAAAAAAGCACAATCCGTACTTTTGCAGTCGAAAAGAAGCGCGGCTTCGTCAGGGGTGGCACCCTACAGAAGGAAAAACAAACAATACAATAATTATATGAACACAATGAAATTAGGATTGCTCACAGGCATGATGGTTCTTGGCGGACTGACCGTCGCCCAGGCCCAAGTGAGCACTGCCGACTCGGTGCTGAACCATGCCGGCGGCAAGCGCCTGAGCGTAGGCGGTTATGGCGAGGCTGCTTTCAGCCGCAACTTCTACAGCGACAACGGCAATCGCTACACCAAGCCATCGGCCTATAAGAACGACCCGAGCCATGGCCGTTTCGACATTCCCCATGCCGTTATCTACCTGGGCTACGACTTCGGAAAGGGTTGGTCGATGGGTAGCGAGATTGAGTTTGAGCACGGTGGCACCGGCTCGTCCATCGAGTATGAGGCCGACGAGGCCATCGAGTTTGAGAACGAGCAGGAGAAAGGTGGCGAGGTGGAGCTCGAGCAGTTCTGGCTGCAGAAGACGTTCAGCCGCGCACTCAACATACGCGCCGGACACATCGTGGTGCCCTTCGGATTGCTCAACGCCCACCACGAGCCTCTCAACTTCTTCACCGTGTACCGCCCCGAGGGCGAAAACACCATCCTACCGTCCACATGGCACCAGACGGGTGTGAGCGTCTTTGGCCGCATCAAGGATTGGCGCTACGAGGCCCAGTTCATCGCCGGACTGGACGCCTTCCACTTCAGCCGCGCCAACTGGATTCAGAAAGGTTCGCATAGCCCCTTCGAGTTTGAGCCGGCCAACAAGTATAGCGTCATGGCCCGCATCGACAACTACAGCGTGCCCGGCCTTCGCCTCGGTGTGAGCGGCTACTATGGTCAGGCCATGCACAACAGCGTGCCCCACGACATGGAGTATGGCTCGAGCAAAGAGATCAAGGGAAGCGTGTACCTGGGCAGTTTCGACTTCACCTACAACGCCCACAACTGGATTGCACGCGGCAACATCGACTATGGCTACGTCACCGACGCCAACCGCATCACCCAGTTTACCTACCCCAACACGGCGCAAAGCGGTGTGACACCCTACGAGCGCGGCAACGGCAAATACTTCGGAAGCCACGCCATCGCTACAATGGTCGAAGTGGGATACGACATCTTCTCGCAGATTCCCAAACTGCGTCAGGACAACAAGAAACTGTATGTCTTTGGCCACTACGAGTACTACGACTCGTACGTCAATGCGCCCTCGAAGAAATGGACCAACAGAAACATCTTCGCGGCAGGTGTCAACTATTACCCCATTCCGCAGATTGCCATCAAGGCCGAGTACAACTACCGCAAGTTGAAGAGCGGCTACAACGATGAGCCCGCCGTCAATATCGGCATTGCTTACCAGGGTTTCTTCCTCTAAAAAAGACAACAAACTTTCATAAACATTAAATAAAGCACAACACTCATGAAAAAGATTTTCCACTACGCTCTGCTCTTCGCCGCCGTTGGCATGATGGGCATGGGCTTCACATCGTGCAGCAGCGACGATCCCGAGGACAACACCGTTGAGGCAAGCGCCTCTACCCTTGAGAACATCGTGGGCCAATACGTCAACGATGTGGTGAACCCCACCTACCGCGACCTGCAAGCCGCTGCCGCCACGCTCGACGACACCTGCAAGAACCTCTACGCCAAGCGCTTGGCGGGAACTCTGACACAGACCGACATCGACGCTGCCTGCACGGCGTTTAAGAACGCACGCAAGTATTGGGAGCAGAGCGAGGCTTTCCTCTATGGAGCAGCCTCCAACGATGATATCGACCCGCACATCGACTCATGGCCACTCGACCAGACGCAGTTGGCCGAGGCGCTGACGAGTCCCACAGTCATCGCTGGCATCACGGGCGAGAACCCTGCCCGATTTGTTTACACCAGCAACGGCCAGTTCGATTCTACCATGGGCTTCCACGGTCTTGAGTTTGTGCTCTTCCGCAACGGCCAGAACCGCACGCTCGACGCCTTCATGGCCGAGTATGAAACGGGCGACGGCTTGAACCAGGAGGGCGACGACTGGCAGGACAACCAATCTAAGTTGCGCACCGTGAAGACCACTCAGGAAGCTGCTTTCGCAGCCGCTGTGGCTGGCGACCTACACAACATGACAACGCTCTTGGCCTATGAGTGGACCGCCGACGCCACACTGAAGAACTATCTCACCACCTCGGCCAACTGGGTGATTGAGGGCACACGCTACAAGGGTCTTACCAAGGACGGCGTGTCGTATAGCGAGGCCGTGAAGAGCGTGGGCCAGACCACCAGCCTGTTTGTGTCATGGCCTGTCAACCTGCAGAACATCTTCAAGGGCGGATGCTCAAGCATCAGCCAGGAGGTCTACACCCAGAAGCTCGGCCAGGCTTACCGCGTGGCCACCGGTCACCCCGAGGTGGGCGAAGAGGGCGAAGACGCCGGCGATTACATCGAGTCGCCTTACAGCAAGCGTTCGTTCCAAGACTATCAGGACAACATCTACTCTATCAAGAACAGCCTCTATGGCATGCGCGGCACCGAGAACGTCAGCACTCCCGCCGCTGGTTCTATCATGGCTTTCATGAAGCAGCACTATCCTGAGTACGAAGCCCTCAACAACGCACTCAACGCTGCCATCAGCAGCCTGGAGACGGCCAAGAACAGCGGTGTGGCCTTCATCGACAATCCTGCACACGCTCAGGTGAAGACCTGCATCGACGCCGTTCAGGAGCTCGACGACCAACTCAACCTGGCTGCCACATGGTGTGCCCGTAACATCATGGTGAAGTAATCCGACCGAATATTTATATTATACTATCATTCCCGCGACGTGGTCATTTGCCTTAGGGTACGTGACCACGTCTATGCGGCAAACAACAAAACATTACCTATGAACAAGCATTTCAATCCGCAACTCATGCTTCTCGCTGCCGCCGCAGCGCTCACAATGACCGCATGTACCGACGACAACAACGGCGACAAGCCGGGTATCGACGATGCCGCTTACGTGGGCAAGGCCGTGGGCAACTTCGCGGCGAGCGAATGGCTTCCCGGCGGCGAACTGGGAACCACCGACAACATTGGAACGAGCTCCTTCTCAGACGAGACGCCAGCTGTCGACAACAACAAGAATTTCTTCGACCTCTTCTTCCAGGGAGAGCAAATCATGGAGCGACAGTACACGGTGAACACGGGCGCCTTTAAGGGCCTCGGCCCGGCCAGCGTGCGTCGCTCGTGCTTCGATTGCCACCCCAACTACGGCCATGGAAAATGGATGCCGCAGTACACCACCAAGTATGCCAACGGCAATGGTTACCTATTGGCCATCTACCACCCCACGATAGCCGATGCCGACAACTCCGACGGCTTGTCGAACGATGGCGGATTCATCACCGAGGTGACGGGCATGCCGCAGACGCAGGCCGCCGAGCCGTTTAAGGCGCCCATCGAGGAGACGGGCATACACATGCAGTGGCTCACGCTGGGCACCAACGAAGCCAAGAACGATGTGTGGGCCCAGCATGTGAAGGATGGCAAGTTCACCTACCCCGACGGCACCGCCATGCCTAAGCTGCAGTATCCTGAGGTCCACATCGACCAGTCGGCTTTCCGCACCAATCCTGTGCCTACCAACTATGCCGTGCGCATCGAGAGCACCATCGGCCTGCAGGGCGTGGGACTCATCGACGCCATCCCCGAGGATTCGATCAAGGCGCAATACAAGAATACCTACAACTACTTTGTCAGTGCGGGCCTCGACCCAGCCGAGTATGTCAACCCCACGTTCTACAACGGTTCAACCTTCGGAAGCCTTTACAGCGTGGCCAATGGCCAATATGCCGACGGCACGAAGAGTGTGAGCGGACAAACCAAGGCGCTGAAGCGTTACAGCTATGCCCTGACGCGTGCCGTGCTGTCTGACGCCAACGGCGCCAACGCCGTGTGGAACATTCCCAACGTGTCGCGCCCCGACCGCCCCTATCTCTACACCACCAACGCATGGGCCAAGGCCATGAGCGAGGACACCGAGGTGATCGCCAAGATCCAAAACGACCCCACATCGCCTTACTATGGCGACGGATCGGTAGACAGCATCAAGGCTTGTGTTTACAACCTGTTGCGCCCTGGCACCAACCAGTTCAACAACCCTTGGTTCAAGTTCCAGCCGGAGCAGTCGGCCGACCAGTTCTACGCCTTCATGGTGTGGCACCGCGGACTGGCCATTCCTCGTGCCCGTAACCTCAACGACCCCGATGTGCAGCAGGGCAAGAATCTCTTCAATGAGTGGGGATGCGCAAGCTGCCACCGCGCCAAGTGGCAAACAACCGACGACAACTACTGGATGCCGGAGATGCTCGCCGGAAAGAAGTTGCCGCAATATAAGAACCAGACCATCTATCCCTACTCCGACTTCATGCAGCACAAGCTCTACATGAAGAACGATGTGCACGGATCATGGTGCCGCACCACACCGCTGTGGGGACGCGGACTGGAATACTCTAACACCGGCGCTGAGGACCGCCTGCACGACAACCGCGCACGCAGCGAGGAAGAGGCCATCCTGTGGCACATGTATAGCAAGAAGAGTCATGCCTACCACTCGGCTCTTAACTTTTACAATGCCAGCAAGGCCGATCGTGCCGCCGTCATTAAGTTCCTGCAGAGCATCTAAGCCTGCACGATCCCTTTTCCATCCAGGATAACAACAACCGTGATGAACCTTTGGCCGATGCGCCATGGGAGCATCACGGTTTTTCTTTGAGTAAGGGTTTTTGATCAAAAACCGTGTTTGCGTTGATTTTTGCAAAAATATTTAGTCATCCCATGCAATATTTCGACCTTTTGCGCATTTATGTAATTGAACAAGCTGAAAAGCATGGATCGTAAACAAAACCAAGTTAGTTATAATATGAAAAAAAGTATCGTACACATGGGCCATGCAGCCGTTATGGCAGCCCTGGCCGCTACCACGCTTGGCTCGTGCGCCACGCAGAAGAACCATCAGAAGACGGATAACAGTATGAATGCAACCATGATCGAGAGCAACCTCGATGAGCAATACCTCATCCTGAGCGACGCTGAGCAAAAGGCTGTGGCCCAGACCAACGACTTCGCCTTCAACCTTTTCCGCACCCAGGAGGGTATGGACTCGAAGGTTCTTTCGCCCATCAGTGTGGCCTACCTCATGGGCATGCTGGCCAATGGTGCCGAAGGCGCCACGCAGGCCGAGATTATGAAGGCATTGGGGCAGGACGGCACATCGCTGCAGACGCTCAACGACGCCTATAAGTCGATTATCAATCATGCGTCGGCCCTCGACCGTCGCACCCAGATCAACATAGCCAACTGCATCGCCGTGAACAAGCAGGTGACTTTCAAGAACGAGTATGCCACCGCTATGAAGGCCCTCTTCGAGGCGCAGGTGGAGAGCATGGATTTCACGTCGCCCAAGACCCTGAGCAAGATCAACGGATGGTGTGCCAAGCAAACCAACGGCATGATTCCCAAGATTGTTGACCAGCTCGACGCCAATGCCACCGCAGTGCTGATGAACGCCATCTACTTCAACGGCACTTGGGCTTCCAAGTTCGACAAGAGCCAGACCAAGACGGAGGAGTTCCGCGGTTTCACCCGCGACATCAAGAAGGTCGACATGATGCAGCAGGAACATAAGTTCATGTATGCCGACAATAAGGATTACGCAGCCGTGACCCTTCCTTATGGCAACGGCACCTATTCGATGACCGTTATCCTGCCCGCCGAGGGCAAGTCGACCACCGAGGTGGCGCAGCAGCTCAACGCCAAGAAGTTTGCCGAGCTGCAGGCCAACATGACCGAGTGTTTGGTCGATCTGAAGTTGCCCCGCTTCTCCACCACCACAGAGACCCCGCTCAACCAGCCCATCTCAGCCCTTGGCGCCCCGTCGATATTCCAAGCTGGCCAGGCTAATTTCAGCAATATGACCGACGCCCCCATGTATGTGTCGACCATGCTGCAAAAGGCAAAGATTGAGGTGAGCGAGAAGGGAACCAAGGCCGCCGCCGTCACCGCCGCCATCATGACGATGTCGATGTATCAGCCCGATGAGCCCCGCCACGTGGTGTTCCACGCCAACCGCCCGTTCATCTATATGATTACCGAACGCGTCACCAACACCATCTTCTTCATCGGCCAGTACACCGGCCCCACGGAGTAAGCATTCCCATCTTGCCAGGCACCGCCTTCGGCAAGCCTTCGAACCATCCTTGTGATATGCTTTTGCCATCCTTGTGATGCGCCTTTCGCTGGCCTTTGGCCATATATGCAGAACGCCTGCAACCCTCCATCGGTCGCAGGCGTTTTGATGATAGGCGTGAGTGTGCCGTGGGTGTAAGTGCGTCTTACAATTTTGTCCAAAAGTGGACTTCCCCCTCCTTGTCGTCGCAGGCTTCGGCTATCAATCTTCTTCCTTCCGCCACATCGCGCTCTCCTCCCAGTCCTTCACAGAGCATGCGGCCGTACAGACGATCGACGGCGCCGAAGCACCATCTGTGGCTTCGCCCCTCGCTCAGGATGCTACGCGCTTGCTGCAATGCCTCTTTGCTGCCGTCGTAGTCGATCAGGATCGATGCTGCGTTGTGGCAAGCCTGTCCGTATTCGTAGGGATACCTGTCGTAGCAATACTCCTCGTTTATAAAGTTGATGTAGCATTCCTTAGCCTTTTCTACGTTTCTTCTTCCGTATTTGCTGTGATAGTAGAGGTCGCCGAGCAGGTATAAAGCGAGAACTTGTATATTCTTTGCGGCTTCGGTCAGCAATTGTTCAGCCTTCTGGTAGTTGCTTGGCACAACCGCCGGCTCCTTCATCAAGTATTTTGCTTGCATCTGCATGGAGTACCCGTAGCCGTCGTCGGCTGCTTTTGAACCCAAATCGGTCATTAGGATTTCTCTGTGTCGTACGGCAAAGAGAAATCCTTTAA
>ENA-OZLD01000112-OZLD01000112.1-human-gut-metagenome-genome-assembly--contig:-NODE-112-length-20642-cov-17.486423_pt1 | contig 20642 bp, 16 predicted proteins | sample MGYA00244834_ERZ653780 | MGnify/ENA primary metagenome ERZ653780 (study PRJEB26926, sample SAMN06164474) | human gut metagenome | biome: ENVO:00009003; feature: ENVO:2100002; material: ENVO:00002003...
AGCGACGCGCACCTATCAGTGTGGTTACCTTTTCAATAGTATATGTCATTGTCTTGTTATTTAAATATTCTTTATTTTATAAGAGATGATATTTCTCCTCAAATTGTCTTTTTTTCTCTTCCGTCCTGGCGATGAACTTCTGGTGTTCCTCGCTCTCTGGATGGAAGGGCTTGTGGCCGAGTGCTTCGCGGATAGGCCGCCAGTCTTCCAGAAACAGCTCCGCTGCCTTGCCGAAGTAAGTTGCCCGGAACCGCTCCCAGATATATTCCACAGCCTGTTCGCTCGGGTGCAGCATGTCTTCCTTGTAGAAGCGGTAGTCACGAAGTTCATCGTTCATGATCTCGTAAGCCGGAAAATAGCTCACCACTCCGGGATTCTCCTTCACCAGCTTATCGGCTGCCAGCAGGAGCGTAGCCTTCGAAAGCTGACTCCCGTGATAGCCGTATTTCGCATAGCGGATAGGACTTACCGTGATGATTACCTTCAGAGAGCCTTCACTGCCATCAGATGCTGCGGTCTGCGATTTCAGCAGACTGATAGCCTTCTGCAGATAGCCTGCACATTCGTCCACGCTCAGTTCCCGCTCTTCGAAGAGGCGCTGCGGGCGCTTCTGGCAGTTGTCCACTATCTCGCCCGTCTCCTTCAGGATATACACATGGTTAGTACCCAGCGTAAAGACAGCCACACGGGGGCGGACCTCGGAACATTTCTCTACCGTATGGAGAATGCTTGCCGGATTATACATCACCCCGAAGGGATTCACCGTAGCCCGGAAGCGGTTCTCAACAAACCGCCTACCCAGATTGTCGGCAAAGCAACTGCCCACAAAGAGCATCCGCTCTGCCGCCTCTATCTCGAAGTCGGCCTTCGGAATGTCTATTTCTGTTCTAAATCGCATCATTAGAATTTGCAATCTGTCAATCCAGTCTAAGGGGATTTGCAATCCCCGCTATTCCTTCTTGCGCTTTCTTACCTCAACCACTACACCTATTATAATAAGGAGAGCCAGAACGCCATAACCGATGTAAGCCACGGTCTCGGTATTCTTGAGCGACTGAGGATGGAAATCGAGCACTACCTTATGGCTGCCTGCTTTCACGTTCAGCGCACGCAGAATATAGTTTACCCTACCCAGTTCAGCCGGCTGTCCATCAACCGTAGCCGTCCAGCCCGGATAGTAAATCTCAGAGAATACGATCACGCCGCCCTTGCTCGACTTCACCTCGTAAGTCAGGTTGTTCGGCTTATACTGCGTCATCTTCACCACCGAAGTATCATCCTGCTTCACGCTCTGCGCCAGCTGTTCCTTGAATTTGGCATCAGCCACAGCCACATGTCGGAGGTTCACCTTGCCCACACCATCGATTTCCTCGTTGGCATTGTTCACATACTTCACCTCGTCTACGAACCATGCATTGCCGTAGGCATACGGATTCTGAACCGGAACGGTCTGTCCGCCCTGCAGCGGCATGATGAAGTATTTGGTATTCAGCATGTTCAATACCGGATAGATACTGTCGCCGTTCACCTTGGTCATATCGCCGCCCGCAGCAGCTACCGCCTGCATCGTCTTCTGCATCTCAGGAGCGATATGTGCATCAATCATTTCCTGGTAGCGACGGAGCTTGGCTGGATGATAACCGCCGATGCTCTTGTGGTAGTAAGAGGTCTCATTCTCATTGAATGTATTCGATGCCAGATTCAGCACACGATAGTCGAGTTCCTTGTCACGGCAGATAATCTTGTCGGTCTCGGTCATCTGCTGCGGTGTATCGCGCTGCGCCTTGTCTACGAACATATCATCGTAGAGATAGCGCTTGTTCACCATCCACATATCCACCAGACAGAGCACGGCGATACCGGCAATCATATATTCCTTGCCCAGCTTCTTCATCTTGAAGAGCATCAGCAGTGCCGAACCGATGAGGATGATCCAGAACGAACGCCAGCAGTCGGATGTGAAGATGCCCTTGCGGATATCTGTCAGATTGCTCATGATTGGAGAGATATACTCCTGAGGCAACTGCTGCAGCGCCTGAGTCTCCTGTACCGATACGAAATCTGGGAAGAATACGCCCGGCATGATGGCGAAGAGCAGACAGAAACCTGCTGTCAGACCAAAGCTGGCATATACATATTTTATCTTCACTGTCAGAATCTCCGGCTCATCCACAATCTTCTTCAGCGCCATCATCGCCAGGAGCGGGATGGTGAATTCTGCGATGACCAGGATAGATGCCACCGTACGGAACTTGGCATACATCGGCACATAATCGAGGAAGAAATTGGTAAAAGGCATGAAGTTTCTACCCCAGGCGAGCAGGATGCTCAGGATGGTGGCAGCAAGCAGCGCCCACTTCATCGGACCCTTCACGATAAACAGACCCAGGATAAAGAGCATGCAGACGAAGGCGCCTACATATACCGGTCCGCTCGTTCCCGGCTGGTTGCCCCAGTACTGTCCCAGCTGCTGGTAAATCTGAACGAAGTTAGGATCAGCCTTCTCCATCGCCTGCTGGTTCTGCGCCAGCGGCACGGAGGCACCGCCCTTGGCATCCGGAATCATCAGCGTCCAGGTTTCGTCGATACCGTAGCTCCACTGTGTGATATAGTCTCTATCCAGACCGCTGCTGGTCTGGTTAGCCGCATTTTTCTTTACAAGTTCACTCTTTCCTCGCATGGTTTCCTGACCATACTGCCAGGTATGATAAAGGTTCGAGAGGTTGAGTGAGATACCGATGAGGGCACCCACCACGCATACTGCCGTAGCCTTTCCGAAGCGTGCGAGTTCGCCTTTCTTGATGGCATCTGCCAGGAAGGCAATCACCATGAAGAGGATGATAAAGAGGTAGTAATAAGTCATCTGCACGTGGTTAGCCTGCACCTCGAAAGCCGAGAAGATGGCAGTAAGGAGCAGTCCCTTGAGATACTTGCCCCGATAGGCAAGCACCACGCCCGCAATCATCGGCGGCAGATAAGCCAGCGCCCATACCTTCCAGATATGTCCGGCAGCGATAATGATAAAAAAGTAGGACGAGAATGCCCAGATGATACTTCCCAGCGCCGCCAGCGACTGTCTGAAGTTGAAGGCACGCAGCATGATATAGAAGCCCAGGAGGTATACAAAAACATACCAAACATAGTCCGGCAACCACAGATGATATGCCTTCACAATCTGGCTGAGCACCTGATTACTGTCATACGAAGGCGACATCTGATAGGTAGGCATACCGCCAAACACCGAGTTCGTCCATCGTGTAGTCTCTCCCGTCTGCTGCTGGAAGAGTTCCTTTTCATGTCCCAGTCCCTTTCCTGCCGCTGCATCATGTCGGAAGAGGATTCGTCCGTCCATATCGGCAGGCATAAAGTAGACGAAGGAGATGATTGCAAATGCAATAACTACCAGAATATCCAGTAGATACTTCTTCAAAAATTTCATAATTTCTATATAAACGTTTATAATTTGAAGGCAAAGATAGCACAAATTGGAGACAAAACAAAAAATATAGCAAAAATTTATATTTTTTTTGTTGAGAAAGTTGTATTAGGTCAGAAATAGGGGTTCCCCTCTATCATTTAGGGAAACACTCGCTGCCGTTTCGGTTTTTATCCCTACCTTTGCACCGTAAAACAAGTTTCTTCAAACAGTATATATTAATGTATAAAAGAATAAGAATTATGAAAAGATTAGCATTCATCATGATGGCATTGCTCCTGGCTCTGATGCCGGCAGCAGCACAGAATTATCGTGACAGCAGATATTACAACAGCAGGACAGACCGTCTCGACTACCGTTACAACCACAACTACGGCAGCCCGTATTACGGATTCCGCATCGGTCCTGCCTTCACCTTTGTCAATTCCGACAATTCCCGACTGGATGGTGACGACTGGCAGACCGGCCTGAATGTGGGCATAGTAGCCGGCATTCCATTGACCGACAGCGCCCCACTCTATCTCGAAACCGGACTTTCATATATAGAGAAAGGGGGCAAGAAGGAACTTCCTGAAGGCAAGATGACCTACAATCTCAACTATCTTGAGATTCCAGCCGTACTGAAGTACAAGTACGAAGTAGACGACCACTTCTCCATCCAGCCTCAGGTAGGCGGCTATTTTGCCGTTGGTGTAGGAGGCAAGATCAAGGACTTTGCCAAGCATGAAGCAGAGAGCTCATTCAAGGATGCAAACTTCCGCCGCCTTGATGGTGGTATCCGCATCGGCTGCGGCATCGGCTACGACATGTTCTATGCCGATCTCACCTACGACATCGGTCTTGCCAACATCTGCCACGACAGTTTCGACAAATCGCGCAATGGAGCCCTCCAGCTCAATTTCGGAGTTAACTTCTAGAAACGTTTAAAGGTAAAAAGGTAAAAAGAGCCTTACCCCCTTCGCGCCCCCATCCCCAGCGATTCCATCGCTGGTCCCCTAAAAAAAGGTAAAAAGAGCACCCTAGCGGAATGTTAAGCTAGGGTGCTCTTTTTACCTTTTTACTTTTTACCTTTCAATGAGTTCCCAGTATCGATGGGCAAGGTCATGGATGAACTTCCGTCCTCGCTCGGTCCATACGAGATAGGTATGGGTGTAGGCTCTGCCCATCTTCTCCTGTCTGCCATCGCTCTTCGGGTCGAGGAAGGCGCTGTAGCGGGTGCGGCTCTTCGCCAAGCCCATGTGAGCATAATCGGCATAGAGGAGATACTGACCGCTCTGGTAATACTGGATATGCAGGGCGCAGAGCGAGCGGTTCAGCTCCTGGGCTGTGATACCGAGTTCCTTCGCAATCTGCGTGGTGGTGAAGCAAGAAACGGAATCGAGCACGTTATCGCTATAGAGCGCTTTCGGCAAAAGATTACCCACCTGATTCTCCAACTGGATGATGTTATCACCATTCTTGGCGATGCGAACCACCTGCTCATCCACCACATCATTCAAGCGGCGGATTTCTGTATCCTGTTCGCCGATAAGCTTCTTCTGCTGCTCAATCTGCAGACGCTGCTTCTTCAGCAGATTCTCCTTCTCCTTGAGCGTAGCACGGAGGGTTTCTTCCGCATGTCGGATTGTCTCCTCATCGCTCTCTCCCTGCTGCACCGGGATATAACCACCCGTCTTGCGAATCTGTGGCAGCACATCGGCTGTAACCCAGTTCTTGAACTTCACGGCAGTAGAAAGCTTAGAGCCGAGAACCAAAGCATAGAAACCGCTCTCGTTGACGAAGATCATCTGTTGGGAGCGTTTAGTTGGGGTTCCATCCTTACGCAAACGCCCCGAAAGTTTGACGTTGTGTTTCGCAACGTCAAATGTATTAACTAACTGACGCACAGCACATCTTGCAATCTTATACCCCAGCACATCACAGACATCCTTTGCACAGAACTGCGGTTCTCCATTTTCATCGGTCAAGGTACGAATCTTACCGAATTCAGGGTTTTCAAACACGACAGCAATTGCTACCTTCTTATCCATTTCTACTTTATTTGTATTAACTGACTTTACCATAATAATTTGTTTTTGAAAATTAATAACTCAACATTCAACACTCAACATTCAACATTAAATGATCGTAATCCAAACGCTCTCCTCCCGTTCCCTCGCTGCGGTAATGGCATTCATGAGCCGATGCAGCCAGATGCGGGAATTAAAGACGGCACCCTGTAATTTATTTTCACCTACCAGAATGCATCCCTGCGTATCATCGGGATAATTACCGGCATGAATGCGGATGCCCTCAAAATCAGGAACACCCTGCACCAGCGGAAGCCACTTCTGAAACCTTGGCGATTTCGAGATAACCACAGGATACGAGCCTTCCGGTATCGCCGTATGACCCGGTATCTTGCGGGCTTTCTTGCCCGATACCCTGCTGTACCGTCCATCCTCCTCTTCCGGTTTCAGTTCGACACCCAGGAGGTTTCTCCACGTAGGCTCCAGGGTATCACAGAAATAATGCTCCTTGTCCAACTTCGCCTTATCGAAGCTGTGCTCAAAGATACGCTTGTCGCCTATTTTTACCCCCGAACGCCAAGTACGTTTCACATCCTTATCGTTCAGGATATAAAGATGACCTATCGTATAAGTCTTCTTTTTTGCTATTCTTTTTACTACTATTTCCATAACTCAAACTCCATTAAGATTCTAATATTTTTACCTCTTTACCATCCTTGCGGTTACGTAGCTTTTCAAAACTGAATAACTGAATACTGATTACGTCACCCGTTGCACCCTTAGGCGGAATCTTCCGGATATAGTTTCGGTTCACCCAATTACGCAACATCGAAGGAGTGCCCTTCTTGTCCATGCCCAACTGCGAGCGTAGATATTCTGCCTGCTGGAAATTAAAGACATCAGGCAACTGCTGCAACAGATTTGCCGGTCCACGCTTGCTCGATTTCTCGTTCGAAAAGTTCGCCCTCTTGATGGCATCACCAAAGAATCGCATCTTGCAGTAGAGGTCGTAACGCTCGCTCCAGCGGATGAACTCATCTATCTCCGGCTCCCATTTACAGCCGTTCGCCACATACAGCACACACGCCTTCAGGTAGGCGATGACGTTGGCACGGAAGGAAAGATTCTCGTAAACCCTGTCCTGCGACAGACGTGAAAACTCAGCATTCTCATCCTTCAGCCGGAGGGCAAGCTGGAATGCCTCAGGACAGTCAATCAGCCCCCTGGCGTTGTTCAGATTCTCAATATAAGGCTTCAGCCCCTCTCGGTAAGCATCATCGTAATCACCAAAGACAGGCATTTCATCACCGATTTCACGCTCCGGAATGGTACAGAAATTGATGCGGCTTATCGGACCATCTGTCAAAACTTTTGAGAAGTAACGCTGTCCTTTCTGGATAGTGGTAGATGCGTTCCAGTTGAATCGGATGGTTACACGCTCCGTAACGCTCGATATGCCCACGCGAGTCTGGCCGTACTGGTTGTCGCTATCTGAGGCAAGACACATGATACGGAAATGCTGGTTTCCGGTACCCTTCAGAGCATCAAACTGATCCAGCTCATTGAGCGAAGTGTAAAGAAATCGTCCCTGCGCCTCAGCGGTTCGCATCACGAATGCCGGATTGGTCATATCGGCATCAATCTCCTGTATAACGAGATTGTCCGGTCGCTTACGCTTGTCCTTGTTGGCGCCCTTGCGCGTCATCTCCTCCTTCCATTCCTTCTCACGTTTCAGATTCTCCGCATCCCGTTTCCGGATATCCTCCATAATATAGCTAATCGGCTTGTTTACAGAAGATTTACCAGCACCCGTACCAGCCAGCAAGCACGTAGACAATGTAGCCTCATGCACTACATTATCAATATATCGGAAGCTCGTCTGCCAGAGGTGCGTAGCGAGCGGTGGGAAGATAGCGTGCGCCACAGCCGGCTTATAAATCTCCGGTGTCCGAGATAACAGCAGTTCCACCAGCTTCGGCAGTTTCTCCGGCATCGCTGGCGGGTCAGGATAATCCTCCTCGCTACTTTGAACTTGGAGATATGAACCTTGAACTGTATGATTTGCGTTAGGGCTATTAACTGTTAACTGTAAACTATTAACTTGTTGGCTGGCCTGTTTTTCCGCCAGCGCATTCACCCTTATCACATCCCTCGACATCGGTTTGCAGCTGTCAGCATATTTCGCATAGAAATCATGTATCAGCTGATGGCAGTCATCCTCCTGATAGTAGCTCGGCATTTTCGTCCTCACCACCTTCATCAGTTCCTCCTCGCTCATCACCCTCGAAGCGCCTGCGCTCATGATAGCGAGCAGCGAAGAGTGCCGAGACCCGACGGTATCAATCGCCATTCCTTCAAGCCCAGCCGACTGCACGAACAGATCAAAGGCTATCAGATTCTTCTCACTGGCCTCTCCCAGTTCACCAGTGCCATAATTGCCCGGAAGTCTATTGTTTTGAACTTTGTCATTACTATTGCCATTAACTGTAAACTGTAAACTATTAACTTTTGCATCTCCCCTTCCGTCAACCGTCAGTCCACGGTCCAGAAAAGCCTGTCTGCGAGCCTGTATTTCGCTCTTCGGCAGCACCGCGCACCACATTTTAGACCGGTAGATTTCCGAGTCCTTATCCGTCAGGAAAATCATTCTCTCAGGTGTGATGCAGCTCTCATCATAAGGCACGCCCAGTGCCTCACAATACGCCTTCTGCGTCTCCTCAATGGTCATCCCCACCGGCATTCTAATCCCGATATGCAGCTTCTTGCGAGCGCTATAACAGAGATGCAGCAAACTCCCATTCCAGATACCCGAAGAGCAGTTCAGCTCGCGCGCCTTCTCAATCGCCTTCTCCACATACTCCTTATCATCCACATCGATAATCGTCTGGAAGAGAAAGCTTTCCGGCAAGGCATTCTCCTGTCTGCGCACATTATTCCTGAACATGCCGTAGTGCGGGCAGAAGAAAGGCAGCTCGCTCTTCAGCCTCTCCTGCGCCTTCTTCACCGCCTGCGCATCGTTCAAATCCACTCCGTCAATCGGCAATTCACCCCGAATCTGCTGAATCATCTTCTTGATTTCCTCCGACCCGATGACCTTATCATAAGTATCGATATTGTAAGAAAAAACTTTCCCCTTATTTCCCTTACGATAAGGATTAATTGCCACTACATGTACTGTCTCCATTTTACCTCCATATTTTTATTAATCGAACACTTCGCTGTTAATCATGATATACCCTGAGCCATAGCTTACATTGATAGGCAGAATCAGCGAGTTATCCGAAATTTCCTGGACCCCGTTCGCCTCGAAGAGCGAAGCATTCTCAGCATCATTCAGTCTGCTCTTGACGAACCCTATTACCCATTTAGCCGCAATCTTCTCGGCAGCAACATGCCTGTCTACGAGGTCCTTCACCAGCTGTTCATCGCAGAAGTTGATATCCGCATTCACGTTCTCAGCCTCCGCTTCTTCCTTCCCCATTTCCTGGTTCTCGAAGAAGAGGTTATACTTGATTTTCATATTCTTCATCATCATGATGTTCAGATTTTTCAGTTCCCCCTCCGAGTCAGCAATCGTCTCATAGAGTTTCTGTACCGACTTCTTGAAGATGTTCTTCACGTCCATCAGGCAGTAATAGATTTTGCCTCCAATCACCACCACCCTCAGTTTTCCGTACTGCGGATGAGTAAAATAAAAAGGTTTCATTGCTTTCATCTTATAAATTCCTTTTTAAAACAGTTGGGCGCTCCCACAACGGTTGATGTGCCTATACACAAAAGCCCCCGAAACCCAGACCATATCGGTTCTGAATTCCGGGGGCAAATGTACGGCGATTCTGCGACAAAAAACTAGTACGTACCAGTACTGTCGTACTAGTACTACTTGCAAAAAACGGTCATTTAACCTATATATTTATTGATTTTATCTCCAAATTCACCCATAGAAGGCATTGAGATAGCTTCATTGTAGCGGGTTCTGAGCACAGCAGGGTTCATATCCCATAACTGTGAGAATACTTTCCATTGTTTGGTAATATTCAGTTTGATGGATAACTTATAGGCAAGATAACCTTTCTGGTAGCCAGAAAGATTGACAGGCTGGTAGTTTTCATCCAAAATCCCATACTCATACAAACTTTTCAGAATCTGTTGTGCTTTTTCTCCTTTCAATTCTTTAGGAACTGTAGGTCTATGAGGTAAGAACAACCTGGTTATGCCAGATGCTTTCTTATTATTCCTTTTGTCCTCTTCATCATCATCTTCAAAGTCAGCTTCCGTTACATCGGAATTAGAAAAATCATCTCCCTTATACCTCTCTCTTGCGGCATCATGCGAAGGATTGAAGTTCACGACATTGCCAAGATTTACACCTCCCACATGAATATCGCCATTAAAATTTAGTATGCAACTGACTTTCATGATTCAAAAAGACTTATAAGGTTATCAATACTTGTAGTACCCTCAAACACGCGAACGCCTTTCAGGTTAACTACGATATCAACACTCATACTGATGATTCCCAACACAGCCAGGGCAATCTTCAGTTTTACGATAAGTTTAATCATATATCTTCACCTTTTAAGATAGACTAAATTTACTTCCTCAATCTTGGAAGAAGAGGTGGCCCCTGAAAGTTTTCCAGGGTGAATCCTTACTTCGGAGACATTGAGCTGCAGAGCAGTATGAGGAATGCCTCCCCCGATTTCATGTTGAATTTTTCATTTTTATTTGTTTAAAAGTTAATATTGTTATTGTTTCTCTATAATAGCTGCGCAAACACTGATGCACGGCTAAATCTCATGATATTTTTTTGTTGCTCAATTATTTATTGCGAGGTGAAAAATTGCTTTGCATTTCTTCTACTTTCTCTTTCAACTTGTCAAGTTGTTTCAAGTCTCTCCCTATCGTAGCCCATTGCCAAAAAGCCTCATTGAAATTCTTTTCAAACTTATCTTTTTCAAAATTTTTACTCTCCGCAACATGTTTCTTATTCAGCGTATCAATGATAGTATCCCAATGATAAAGGATGCAATAACACCACCGCCGCTGCTGGTAAGGCTTGAACTTCACTTTTCTTTTCAACACATTTATTACTGTATCATACTTGATATGCGTAATATTAGAGAACTGATATGGAGATAGCAGTTCAGCTCCATCACCTATAAAAGACTTTAGATACAAGATGATGCACTCTTCTTGTATCTCATTGATTCTGTCGTCTAGCTGAGCTAAGTTCTTCAGAATCAACTTTTGTCTATGTTCTGCAATATCCAACATAATTGTGTAAATTTATGCGAATTTACAACTAATTATTTGAACAGCAAAGCCGACTCCCCAGCTACTATGAATAGCCGGATATATTTTTCAAAAACATTAATATTTAAACTATATTTTACTATAGAATAACAAGAAAAAAGGGAAAAAAGTGAGCAATTTACGTTACCCGCCTTCTTCCCCTTACTTTTTATGATTTTACGGTAGGTGCATCGCTCTGCACAATCCTTATTTCGTCACTGCATCATACAATGCCTGATAGTCTGTGACAACATCATAAATGTAACCATTCTCGCTGATGGCAGCAAAATGCTTGCGGGCACACGCTATCTTGCTTCCCTCGATACCGCGTAGATGTGAACCCTGGAGATCATTACCCTTGGTTTCTGCCACAAAATACACATGCTTCACGCTGCCTTCACGGAATGCCACAGCCCAGTCGGGATTGTATTTGCCCATAGGCGTGTTGATGTAGAAACCACGAGGCAGTTTGGTATAAACTACCACGTCATCTTCACGTTCCAGAGACTCGGCAAAGTTCTTTTCTACACCCATGCTGTCGAGCACTACCAGGTCGTAGAGCGATTTCTTTGACTCAATGGCATTGATGCCCAACTTGCCTCGCAGAGCATCCACCGTAAAGATGTCGGTAGAGAACTCATCATTCAGCTTCTCGTATGTAATACTCTGGATAACAGCAAGAGCCTTGCAGTCGTTGATAATCAGACCGGTCTTGATGATAAATTCCTCCGGATTCATCTTGAACATGCTGAATGTTTCCGGCTTGATACCCTTCAGAATTTCCACGATGGTTTTTCGTGTCAACCCCGTAGCAGTTACCAGCTGACCTATCAGGTCGTATGTCACTTCCTTGCCCACAGCTTCCGTTACATGGATGGTCCGCACATCGCCCTGAGTCATGGCCACACCTGCTTCAAGCGACTCCTTATCTCTGATTTCATCCATCGAACCGCCTTCTACCACTATGCGGATTTCCGTAACCCTCAACTTTTCATCAAGTTCCTCGATGGCTTTCTTCACAAGACCAGAAGTTTCAAAGCTTACCTGATAGTAGGTGCGGCGGTTGATGCGCTTCCAGAGATTCTGGAACTCCTTCTTGGCAAAATTGTCCTTCTGCAACTTGGCAAGCTTAGGCTTTCTTCCATTCTCCGGTCTTACAGCCGCAGGATCAAAGACGGTATCGAGAGCTGCTATAATGCCCTCCCTCCAATCGTTAGCCTTCTCAAAATCAAGCCTGTCATTGCGCTTATCCTCAAAATACTGAGCAGTCAAAGCACCATTATCATCCACATAATCTTTGCGGATGAGGGCATTATAGATAACTCTTGCCTGATCAACATCAAACTTGCCATTGGTTCCATCTGCCATCGTATATGACCTGCCCTCGAAAAGATGGGCGGTGATAACGATTGGTCGGTCGGCACAGGCTTCAGCCATCTCCGTCTGCAGTTTCTTGGCGAAATCATCATAGCTCTCACTGGCTATCACGGTGAGGATATTGGTATCAAACACATGGTCACCCAATACATCCGCATCCTGGCGTTCTCCCTTCTGGTTCACGCAAAGGCGCATTCCTCGTCCCACTTCCTGGCGTTTCTTGGTCTCATTGTCCGAGTTCTTCAAGGTGCAGATCTGGAACACGTTAGGGTTGTCCCAACCTTCCTTCAAGGCGGAGTGCGAGAAGATGAAGCGGACTGGCTCACTGAGCGAAAGCAGGCGCTCCTTATCCTTCATAATCAGGTCGAAGGCACGCTCTTCGTTCTCTCCCTGCCTTTCCTTCGATTCCACCGCCTTGCCCTTCTTATCCATGGAGAAGTAGCCCTGATGCACCTTGGATGCCGCATTGCGAGGGTCTGAAAGATAGCGCAGATAGGCTTCATCCGTAAACGATGGCAGCATTTCTGAAAGCACTCGGTTATATTCTTCCTCAAACATCTTGGCAAACTTACCCTTGCTATCCTCGCCTTCATAGAGGCGATAGCTATCCACATGGTCGATGAAGAACAGACTGAGCACCTTGATATGCTGACTGAACAGCTGGCGCTCACGCTCCAGATGGGTGCGGATGGTTTCACGAATCTGAATACGACGGATATAGTCTTCGTTCACGCTGCCTACGGCATCGCCTTCATGCAGAGTCAAGCCGTTGAGGAAGCGGACGATTCCCTGCCTGCCGTCTATGCGTTCTACGATGAAGTTGTTGTCATATTCGGCAAGTCCGCCACTCTGCTCCTTCAGGTTGAAGCGTTCATCCACGAGTTTGCTTACCTGTTTTGTTCCGGTCTGCGTCTTGATGTCGAAGCTGATGCGAGCCTGCGGATTGCCCTTGCCGATGACGATTTCTTCCAGATAGACGTAGCCGTTGGTGGCGGTACTGCCTATCTGTCTGATACCCTTCACCTCAATCTTCTTCACCAGTTTCTGGTTGTAGGCATCGATGGCATCCAGCTTATACACCATATTATATATATCACCCTTGCGGTGGGTGGCGCTATACAGAAGAGTAAAGAGCGGCTTGAACATGGCAATACCCTTACGGGTCTTATTTTTCTTGTCCACACCCAGCACCGACTGAGGTTCATCGATAATCATGATAGGATGGGTCTGTGCCAGCACGTCGATAGGACGGCGGGAGCCGAACTCATCACGGCGTTCGAAGATGATGCGGGCTGTCTTGTCAGCTTTCTTCAACTTGCCTTTCTCCATCTTATCGGTTGACTTCTCCTCATCCATAGATGCGTTGAATGCCTGGGTATTGATAATCATCACGTGCATGCCGGCATCGCTGGCAAAAGCATCTATCTTACTGAGCTGCTTGGAGTTATACATAAAGTATTGCATGCGCTTGCCGTATTCCTGGGCAAAATGCTCCTGCATGCTCTCAAAACTCTTCAATACGCCTTCTCGGATGGCGATGCTTGGCACCACCACCACAAACTTGGTCCAGCCATAGCGGGCATTCAGTTCATACATGGTCTTGATGTAGGTATAGGTCTTACCCGTACCCGTCTCCATTTCGATAGTGAGGGCGGTACCTACGCCTTGCAGCTGCTGCAGCTGTTCTACAGGTTTCAGGCCCTGTTCTGTCTGTATGGCTCTTACATTCTCGCAGACGGCTTCCGGTGCGAGGATGACGTTCTTGTTGCCAAAGCCTTTTACAACAAAGAGGTCTTGATGAACTCCCTGGTCCACGATATGGTCGCTCTGTCCGTCGCTTTTGGGCTGACCTGTAAAGGCATTAGCCACAGCCAGCGCCGCTTCGGTTTGGAAGCGTTGATGTTTATATCTGAGTTTCATAGGCTTAAATCACTCTAATATTCTTCACTACTTCCTGGTCGCTCCAATCCAGCTTCTGCTTGAAGGTCTCGTAGATATTAATCTTGTCGGCATCCTGAGCAAAGCAGCTGTCACGGAAAATGACACGCAAAGGCATCTTTTCTGCCATGGCCTTTACTACGTCTTCTGATACGTTCTCGGCGAAGCAGGCCACCAGGTCGCCGTCGTTCACGGTATAGATGGTCTTGCCATCCACCACTTCCTGGGTCATAGGTAGAGAGAGCTGAACGCCCCAGTCGAGCATGCATCCAAAGAGCAGGTCGAGGTCGTTTCGGTCGGTCTTGATGTTGTTCAGGAACAGATCGAGCTGGTCTTGCTTGAATTCCTTTGGAGAACGCTTTACATCCTCGTAATTGCCTTCGTCGAGACGGAAGACACGGAAGCCGGTATCGAGGTCGGCGGTGGTCAAAGGAGATTCCTCCTTGATTTTCTTGCCGGCACGGCGGATACGCTCCTTGGCGATTTCTGGGATGGTGTTATAACCAGCCCTTTTTGCTTCACTATCTTCCGGTGTTTCTTCTGGAAGCTGAACCATAATGAATTTACGGTTGCCTCCATCTTCTGCATTGAGCTGCATCACAGCATGAGCGGTGGTGGCGGAGCCGGAGAAGAAGTCGAGGATGATGGAATCTTTGTCTTTTCTTACAACCGTATTTAACAATATGTTTATTATTTTTGTTGGCTTTGGAAAATCAAAGAACCTATTTCCGAAAAGATTTCTTATCTCTGCCGTACCTTGTGCAGTATTACAAATATCTGATGTTATCAAGTTACGATAAGGCGTGGATCTTTCTATTACATTTCCTTCATTATCTACCTTGCTATAACGTTTATTATATACATTCCAAACTCCATTATTTTGCTTAAATACAATAAAACCATTCTTTAATCCCCAATCGACTTTTGTCTTGCTCCAAAGATAATTCCAACCCTCTGCTGATTTTTCAGAATAACCTCCAGGATAACGTAAGCTACCATCAGGCATGGTAATTGGATAATTCAAAGCCTCAGAATAGTGACTACCAACTCTTCGCCTATCCATCTTATCTAAGGAGTATTTTCCACGTATATTCTCATATTCATCAGAAAGCGTATAAGAGTTCTCATCACTCAATTTTCCGTTGAATTTAAAAACGTTTCTATTTTTTGTATAAACTAATATATTTTCAGTAACAGTTACAATATCAGTTCCAGTATTTGAACCAGCTGTAGATTGCCATACTATGTTTGTCACAAAATTATTTTCTCCCAAAACTTCATCACAAATTTTTCTCAGATTCTCAACCTCATTATCATCAATAGAGATAAAAATCACTCCATCCTCTGACAGCAGCGTTCTCGCCACCATCAATCTCGAATACATCATAGAGCACCAATCCGAATGAAAACGTCCATTCGAATCCATATTCTTGATATATTTATTACCCAATTCATCTACTGCTCCCGAAGCCTCAGCATACTCATCAGCAGACATCGCAAAATCATCATGATAAACAAAGTCATTACCCGTATTATAAGGCGGATCAATATAAATCATCTTTACCTTACCCAGATAAGACTTCTGGAGAAGTTTAAGCACTTCGAGGTTATCACCCTCAATATAAAGGTTTTGGGTGTTGTCCCAATCCACGCTATCCTCCTTTACAGGACGCAGCGTCTTCTTAATAGGCTTCAAAACTTCGGCACGAGCTGCCTGCTTGCCAACCCAATTGAACTCGTATGCCTCAGGAGCATCTTCCACTGCGTTGTCACCAAGAAGCTGGCGAAGTACGTCAAAATTAACTACACGTTTTTGCCCCCCCCATATCTGGGTCGGCTACCTCCGTAAAGCACGAAGGCGCAATCTGATAAAGCGCATCCAGATTCAGCTGCGCTCCATCAGCCGACTGCAATTTCATTCTATTGGGTCTGTCCATATTATCTATATTTTATAAATTATTCTTCATTTCTTTTTCCCACTCAGTAACCTTCTTCTTCAATGCCCGAGCCTCGTTGTTCAGCTCCAGCTGGCGGTTAAACTGCTTTTCAGTCCGAACCCGCTTCTGCAAGGCTGCAATCTCTTTCCTGCCCTTCTGTATCAAAGAATCCAGCTCCACCATGCGCTTGGTTTCCTCGCTACGGCTCGTGCCATAGCCGGAAATCACGCCTGCCATATTTTCGTAGATGGCATCCATCGTAAGCCCCTGGATAGGCAAAGATAAATCTGCCTCACGGAGCCATTCCGAAGCGAAAGACTTCACTATCCTGAAGGTTCCTGCCGAGGCATCCAGCCATTCCTTATAGTTGAGCAGCAGCTTATACTGCCCCTCATATTCCAGAACAAACACCACGTGGCGAGGCATGTTCCTATCGATGAAGAGGAAGACATCATCCGGACAATCTTGCGACTTCAGCTGCGCAGAAAAGACCACAATCTCGTGAACCTCCTTGCCATCTGCCACATTGAGGGTGGAAGGAGCCAGCTTATAGAGCCATTTGATAGCCACCACATCATCTACGAAGTGCTGCTTCATCTTCGCATTCACTTCCAGATGCCGGTAGAAAGCGTTCTTGGGAACAGGCTTGCCTACAAACGTGGTTGGAGGATAATGTAAATCTATCATACTATCTGATAATTAAGAATGTTATTAACTCAAAGTCATCCAGCCCCTTGGCATCTCCCAGCAAGGCACTCGTCTCGCCCATGGAGAACAGGCTGTCGATATCCGACTCTTCCTTCACAGAAATGATGCTGTCAACCGCCTTCGCCAACATATCACTATAATGGCTCATCTGTCGGCCGTCAGCCGTTTCCCGGTTGATGATGGCACATAACTCCTTATCCGGCTGACTCTTGCCTCGGCAAACGTGGCGCATCACATCGAGCAGTTTCTTAGGCTGCAGGTGGTCGCAGATGACGGAGCCATCTTCGCCCAGATACACCATATAGAACGGATGCAGCAAGTTCTTCCTGTCGATATTGATATTCCTGTTTCTATTCTTCAGGATGAAGATAACGCCCGGCTTGGCGTTCTCCGAACTGGCCACCACCGCATTCATTCCAAACGGCGAGTGCTCTACATTCGGATTTTCCTTGACGTATGCCAGCAGGTCGAGGCGGAATTCATTCAAGCCCAAATCCATTATATTGATGCCGGTATCCATATCCTCTATGTCTATCACCTCTTCCTGAAGCTTCCTGAGCTGGTTCTTGCGGTATTCCAGGTCGCCCTTCTCGTTCTGCGACAACAAGTTGTCGTCGCCCGTACTGGTGAGGACGGTGGCCTTCATACGGCTCTCTACACGACCTTTTAGTTCGATATACTGGTCCAGTTCCATATCCGGCCAATAGTTAACCAGCTGGATGACATCGTTTCTGCTGCCGATACGGTCCACACGGCCGAAGCGCTGGATAATGCGCACTGGATTCCAATGAATATCATAGTTGATGAGGAAATCACAATCCTGCAGGTTCTGACCCTCGGAAATGCAGTCGGTGGCAATCAGCACATCAATCTCCTCGGTAGCATCCGGGAAGAGAGCAGCCCGGTCTTTCGATACGGGCGAGAAATAGGTCAGCACATTATTGAAACTCATCGGGAACTTCGGTATGGTACATTTGCCATCCGTAGAACCCGTGATAAGTGCCACATTCAACCCACAATCCGCCTTGATGCGTGCTGCCAGCTGGTCGTACAGATAGTTGGCGGTATCAGCAAAGGCTGTAAAGATAATCACCTTCTTGTTGCCCGGATTGATGGGATGCTCAAACTTGTGTTTCAAATCTTCGATGAGCATCTGTAGCTTGGAGTCGTGCTCGGGAGAAATATCCTGGAGCATAATCTGAAGCAGGGCAAGATTCTCCTGGTCGCTGCGAAGATCACGTGACCAGCGAACCACATCAATATCCCGGAGATTGATTTTGGAATTTCTGCCCACAAATGGGTCGTTATCGCTATCTGTGCTATCCAAATCATCCGTAAACTCGGTAACATCCACAGAACCGCTGCGCCCGTTGCTTTCAATGGTATTCAGCGTTTCGTCTATATATTCCTGGATGCGCTGCAAGGTAAGACGGAAGGAGTTGACGCTGCTCTCCAGACGTTTGAGCAGGTTGGTGGCCATCAGCTTGCGGAGACCTTTCTCTCGTCCGTCGATAGAGATACCCGAGCCTTCCATATTGATTTCATAATCCTCCTTCACACTATCAAAGATATAGAGTGACGGCGTATAGATGCTCAGATTCAGCCTGTTCAGCTGTTCAGCAATCTCGCTGAAAGAGATGCTATCGCTCAAATCCGTCAACTTTGGGCGGCGGGATATAGGAGCCAATCTGGTAGGGAACTTACCGATATCCTTCGTATCGTAGTATTTCACGATGTGGCTTCGGCTTCGGGCGATGGTAACCGCATCCAGCAATTCGAAGAAATCGAAGTTCAGTTCTTCAAGCAGGCGTTGCGTGGTGCGCTCTTTGGGCTGCAACTTGGTCCATCGGTTGTAAGCCAACTGTGCTGAGCGGAACACATCATCTATGCTGCGGTCGATGTCAAGAACCTCGTTGATTTGCTCAGCATGACCTTCGTATGCCAGTTGCAACTGGTTCTTCAGGTCGTTGAAGCGGTTGTTGACAGGAGTAGCACTCAGCATCAGGACTTTTGTCTTGATTCCTGCTCTAATTACCTTGTTCATCAGTCGCTGATAGCGGTTTTCCTTCTTCTTACCATCATCTACGATATCCAGGTTGTCAGCCTCATCATCCTCGTCATCCACATTACCGCCATTGCGGAAATTGTGGCTTTCGTCTATGACTATCAGGTCGTAGTTACCCCAGTTGATTCTTTCAAGATCAATTCCGTTTGACATACCTCTATCTCGGCTTAAATCACTGTGGAACAGGATATCATAGCGAAGGCGGTCGGCCGCCAAAGGGTTGTTTTTGTAATTAGTCTTGAAAGTGCTCCAGTTGTCATAGAGCTTCTTAGGACATAATACGAGCACCGACTTGTTGCGGTTTTCGTAATACTTGATGACGCTCAGCGCCGTGAAGGTTTTACCCAGACCCACAGAATCGGCAAGGATACAACCATTGTATTTTTCGAGTTTATTGATGATAGCCAGGGCAGCATCTTTCTGGAAATTATAAAGCTTTTTCCAAATCACACTCTCCCGGAAGCCGGTCTTCTCGTTAGGAAGAACATCCTCGTTGATATCATCGAGAAACTCGCTGAAGATATTATATAGCGTAATGAAGTAGATAAACTCGGGTGAATTTTCCTGATAAACGGTTTCTATGTATTCCAGCACCTTGGCAGTTACATCTTCAAACTTATCGCCATTCTTCCACTGTTCATTGAATACGTTCAGATACTGCTCGGCGAAAGGTGAGGGCACAACCTGAACCATGGAATACAAGCTGTTTCCTCGCTCGCATCCCAACTCTGTGGTGGTAAACTCATTAAAAGGTGCATAGGCATAAGGGGCAGTGCCGTTTACGTAAATAAAGCCGCCCATTGATTCCTGTGACACATTTGATTTGAACTTCACCTTGCGTCTTATCCAGTTGGCGCACTCCTTGGCGATGGCTTTCTGCTCCAGTTTGTTACGGAGTTTGATTTCGAAGTCAGAGCCATAAAGATTGCGCTCACGGTTGAGTTTTGGAATGAAGAACTCACGCTTCTCCTTCTTCACCTTATCCTTGATGAAGGTAGGCGAAGTGAAGATAAAACGCAACTCATCAACGTTCTCCAGTTCTTCCTTCAATGCTTCGAAAGCATAGATGGAAAAAGAGGCTGCAGCTATTGACACACGAGATCCTTCAGATAATTTGGACTTCAAATCATCTACTACCCGTTCTGACACGTTGTTTATAACCTTAATCAATTCCATAAGTTTCACCTAATAATCAGATAGTTACGCTACAAAAAGTGCATTTCCAATACACTTACTCCTTCAAAAGTACAACAATATTTCGAAACATGCAAGAAAATCAGGGAAAAAGTTTTGGAAAAAGTTACTGGCAAAGGGAGAATGTTTATAAGTGCGCGAAAATATAAGAAAGATGAAACGGTATCCGATTATTCGGATTCTTTTGTATCTTCGCGAAATAGAATCAAAAGAAAAGAATTATGAAGAAAGTATCAAATGACATGAGATGGTTCGTTGACCGAAATTCCGTTATACAATGTTAAATAACATATTTAAAATGCATATTCTCAAACAAAAAGTTGCCATTTTGGAATGAAATTAGTATTTTTGCAGCAACAGTTCCTGCCACGCCTCTTCTTGAAAGCGTACCACGGCAGGACTTCGTGTTTTATATTATACTGAAGTAATATGCAGTACACAAAACAAGCAATGGATTTTTATTGTCAACTTGACATTTTGAAAGAACGCGGGCTGACAATCGAAGATGAAGAAGATGCTATAAGATTTCTTCATTCTGTAAGCTATTTTCGTTTTGCGAACTACCTACAACCGATGGAACTGAATACAGAATCACATAGATTTGCACAAAATAGCAGTTTCACTTGAAATTACCTCCATAATGGTTCCATTTGCCATCCCTGCGGAAAGCCGAGAGCTTTTAA
>ENA-OZLD01000124-OZLD01000124.1-human-gut-metagenome-genome-assembly--contig:-NODE-124-length-19236-cov-25.197226_pt1 | contig 19236 bp, 18 predicted proteins | sample MGYA00244834_ERZ653780 | MGnify/ENA primary metagenome ERZ653780 (study PRJEB26926, sample SAMN06164474) | human gut metagenome | biome: ENVO:00009003; feature: ENVO:2100002; material: ENVO:00002003...
AACTGAAAAGACAGATGAAAAGTTGTCTGTTTCAGCGACTTGCACTAAGCACAGATAAAGCAGGAGTTCTTGCTTTGGCTAACGAGGGGCATCAAGTTCAAACTCCGCAAGATATCATCCGTGACCCTTTCGTGCTTGAATTTGCAGGACTTCCCAAACAGAAACGCTATAAGGAGAGTGACTTGGAAAAGGCTCTGAAAGACCACATGGAGCAGTTCCTTTTGGAAATGGGACGTGGTTTTGCATTTGTTGGCAGACAATACTCCATGCAGATAGGAAGCCGACAGTTCAAGGTGGATTTGGTATTTTACCATTGTATTTTGAAATGCTATGTGCTGATTGACCTAAAGCGAGCAGAGATAAAGCATGGTGACATCGGGCAGATGAACCTCTACCTTAACTATTTCAAAACAGAAGTATGTCAGCCTGACGATAATCCACCCATTGGCATAGTTTTGGGAGCAAGAAAAGACGAACTTCTGATGGAATATGCCTTGGAGGGTATAACCAATCAATTGTTTGTAGCACGTTACCAACTCTATTTGCCAAAGCGTGAAGAACTGCAAGCGCAACTTGACAAGCTGTTGGACGAAGCAGAGCAACAACAATAAAATAAGGACATTTCGATTTTATAGCATAATTATGAAAAGTAATATTGGAATACAAATCATTTTGTCTATTGTACTGACTATGTGCAGTGTCAATATAAATGCACAAACGGTTGGATATACATATCGACCTTTGGCAGCCGAGGGATGCAACATGAAATATAGCGTTGCAAAACAAGATACGGCATATTACATTATCGCAACCGTAAAGTCAGACAGATTGAATTTCCTGAAAGAATCAACCATGTTGCTGAAAACATTCGATGGTGAAGTTATTAAACTTTATGGTTCTCAGATTGGTAGCGGCTCTGAAACGGCAGGTATTGTTTCTGGCAATATAGTCCTTCCAGTGACAGAAATCAGTTCTACAGCTCAATTCAAGATAAGTCCACAACAATTTGAGTTGTTGAAAAAAGGCGTGGCAAAGATAAGGTTATCTACCATACCTATTGAGCATGAGCGGACATTTGCCAAAGATAAAATAGGCAAGAAACTTTATCAGTTCTTCTTGAAGCAGAAGAATAAGGACAATGATTTCTAACGATAGAAAATTACAATGAACGGAAAGCAATTAAAGAATAGCATATTACAATGGGCGATACAGGGAAAACTTGTACCGCAAGACCCTAATGACGAACCAGCAAGCGTATTGCTTGAAAAGATTCGTCAAGAGAAAGAACGCTTGATCAAGGAGAAGAAAATCAAGCGTGACAAGAATGCATCCATTATCTACCGTGGTGAGGACAATTCCTATTATGAGAAGATGCTCGCTACTGGGGATGTGAAGTGCATTGACGAAGAAGTTCCGTTTGAGATACCACAAGGGTGGGAATGGACTCGTATAGGCAACATCTTCAACCATGCAAGTGGAAAACAACAGAGCAGTAGCAACAAAGGTGGTGGAACTCCTCAAAAGTTCATAACGACTTCCAATCTATACTGGGGATATTTTGTCCTTGATAATGTCAAGGTTATGAATTTTACAGACGAAGAAATAAAAAATTGCTCTGCTACAAAGGGAGACTTGTTAGTTTGCGAAGGTGGTGCAGGGTATGGACGTTCTGCTATTTGGAATGAAGATTATGATATTTGTCTTCAAAATCATGTTCATAGACTTCGCCCATGTATTTCTGGTCTTTGTGAATATGTGTATCATTTCATGTATCTTCTGAAAGAAAGTAACAACTTGACATCCGTTGGTACTGCTATGCCAGGACTTTCCGCTAATCGTTTGAAAGGTCTATTGTTGCCACTTCCTCCTCTATCAGAACAAAGAAGAATAGTGACAAAGTTAGCTGAACTATTATCACAAATAGATAAATATAGTAAAGTTCAGAACCAGTTGGATGAATTGAATATCACAATAAAAGAAAATCTTAAAAAGAGTATTTTACAAGAAGCAATACAAGGAAAACTTGTTCCACATCTTACAGAGGATGGGACTGCTAAAGAACTGCTTGAACAAATAAAGGCAGAGAAACAGAAACTCGTCAAAGAAGGCAAACTGAAAAAGTCCGCTTTGGCTACTTCCGTCATCTTCCGTGGTGACGATAACAAGTATTGGGAGAAGTCAACTGAATGTATGGAGTGTATTGACGATAAGATTCCATTTGAGATACCTTCAACATGGTGTTGGGTTAGGCACAATCAATTGTTTGAAATATCAGGTGGTTCACAGCCTCCTAAATCTCAGTTTGTTGATAGTCCTAAATCAGGATATATAAGATTGTATCAAATCAGAGATTATGGTTCAAATCCTATGCCTGTTTATATACCAAAAGAAAAGGCAAACAAAATAACTAAAGAAGGTGATATTATATTAGCAAGGTATGGCGGTTCTTTAGGTAAGGTCTTTTGGGCTAAAGATGGAGCATATAATGTAGCTATGGCAAAGGTAATTCCTCTTTTTGACTCTGAGTTCGTGAATAAACAGTATTTATTCTTGTTTTATCAGTCAAGCATATACCAATATTTGGTAAAAGACCATTCCAGAAGTGCACAAGCAGGATTTAATAAAGACGATTTGAAGGATTTGTTTTTTCCATTGCCTCCTTTAGAGGAACAATCTCGAATTGTTGAAAAATACAAGTCTGTAACAAGTATTATGAGTTGATAGACGGTAGTCCTGTTTGTATTGACGAGTTTTTGCCGTTTCAAATACCCGAAACATGGGTTTGGTGCAAAGTCAAAGACTTGTTGGAAATACAGACAGGTGCATCGTTCAAAAAAGAGCAAGCAAACGCAAATAAAAAAGGCATTAGGATATTGCGTGGTGGAAACATTCTACCAAATAAGTATATATTCAAAGATGATGATGTATTTGTGTCGAATGAGTTTGTCAATGTGAATACCATTCTAAAGAAGAATTGCATCATTACTCCTGCTGTAACCAGTTTGGAGAATATTGGTAAAATGGCAGTAATAGAAAAAGACTACAATAATGTTAGTGCTGGCGGTTTTGTCTTCATCATTAGCCCATACATTCAAGACTTTAATCACTCCTTGTTACTTGCGTATTTTCTTCAAAGTCCATTCCTAATTGAGGCAATGCGAGGAATAACTAAGAAGTCTGGTGCTGCTTTTTATAATCTTGGGAAAGAACGACTGAAAGAGTTGTATCTACCATTGCCTCCAATGGCAGAACAAAGAAGAATAGTAGGCAAAATTAATGAGGTTTTATCAAGTATTATGAGCAGATAGGCAAAACATGCTTGGATATAACAGAGCAAATTCCCTTTGAAATCCCTAATAGTTGGACTTGGGCAAGAATGGGACAAATTGGAGATTGGGGCGCAGGTTCTACACCTCAGCGCAGCAACCAAGATTATTATGGAGGCAATATTTTGTGGCTTAAAACAGGGGAGTTGAACAATGGTGTCATATGTGATACTGAAGAAAAAATAACGCAGAGAGCTTTTCAAGAATGCTCTCTACGTATGAACAAAATAGGTGACGTTCTTATTGCCATGTATGGAGCCACAATAGGAAAGTTGGCTATTGTAGGCAAGGAATTAACTACCAATCAAGCGTGTTGTGGCTGTACTCCCTATGTTGTTTATAATTGGTTCTTGTTTTATTTCTTAATGGCAAGTCGAGATACATTTATCAAGAAAGGCGAAGGTGGTGCCCAACCAAACATATCACGTGTCAAATTAGTTGAGTACTTGATGCCTTTACCTCCTTTAAATGAGCAGAAACGCATTGTCGAAAGAATTGAAACTCTATTTGAACAATTGTGATGAATCCTCTATCTTTTGGACGATTCTTTTCTGCTCTTGTAGTGGTGGAATACCAATAATAAGCCCATAAAACAATTCTTTGTTGAGGTGTGGAATTGCTGCACCTTTCTTAGAATTGCGCAAAGTTTCTTTGTAGAACTGTATGAAAGCCAAAACATAGGGTTCGTACATAGAGGGACTTATCCATAATTGCTTGAACGTACTACCCATATAACCGCCTTGTGGAACGATGAAAACTTCACCAGAGTTTTCACCGTCCACAAGCATTATATTGTCACCTTTATATACAAGTTTACCTTGTTCTGCAATAGTTTCAGAACTTTTACCGCGTAAGTATTTTGCATCTAACAAGCATTGCTTGCCAGTGGTTTTCAAGCCGTCTGTAAGTTGGCAAACTGCATTTAACCGAGCAATAGACCAAGAACTTGGAAAGTCAAAAGGAAGCTCAATCTCAGTTACTTCGCTCCCTATCTGCTCATAATACTTGTTATCGTCACCACGGAATATAACAGAAGAAGCTAAGGCAGACTTCTTTAGCTTGCCCTCCTTCACTAACTTTTGCTTCTCTGTTTTTATCTGTTCAAGTAGTTCTTGGGCAGTACCTTCTTCGGCTATTTGCGGAACAAGTTTACCTTGGATAGCTTCTTGCAGAATTGCCTTCTTCATGCGTTGGTACATATTGGTATTTAACGTATTAAGTTCTTCTTGCTTATTGCTGTAAATACCAAGAAAATGTGTTAACTCTGTAATGTTCGCAACAATTCTTTCCTGTTCTTTTATTGGTGGTAAAGGAAACAACAAAGTTTCCCAATTACCTCTATTTATTATAGGGGTTGCTGTTCCTGTAGCCTTATCCATTATTGCCAACCTAAAGTATTCTGATTGCAAAACTATATGGACAAATTCCACATTACACAAATAGGGCGTTATAGAATTTATCTGCTGATTAAAAGTAACAGGCTTGTCTGTTATGGCACATTTACCTATAGAACCTCCAATGCAGACTTGCAAAATAGTATTCTTTGGTACAATACGCCCATAATCAACTCCAATATCTGACAATCCCTGTGTTACACTTACAATTTTGGAATTTAGTATGTTTGCAGGACCTAAAAATGGAATATAATCACCAAAGTATTCAGGATGAGATTTGGATGGTGTTGTACCTGTTTCTGTTTTTCCAACTTCAACTAATCTGCACCATTCCCACCCCTTCGGTATCTCGAACGGTATCTCCTCATCAATGCACTTCACCTCTCCCGTAGCGAGCATCTTCTCATAATAGGAACTCATAGAACAAATCCATGCCTATTTATTAGGACAACTTAATGTTTCACTAATAAACGAATAGAAATGGAATTAGACAAATTTGAAGAGTTCCTAAGCCAAGGCAATATGGCTAAGAACACGATTTCGGCATATCTGTATGCCGTGAAGGAGTTTGGCTCTCGACACAAAGAGTTGAACAAAAGAAACTTGTTGGTTTACAAGACCTACTTGATTGAGACTTACAAGCCAAAGACGGTGAACCTCCGTATTCAGGCGATGAACAAGTACCTTGTATTTGTAGGCAAGACTAAGCTCCGCTTGAAGTCGGTCAAGGTGCAGCAGCGTTCTTATCTGGAGAATGTCATCAGCAATGCCGACTACACCTTCTTGAAGAACAAATTGAAGAAGGAAGACAACTTGGAGTGGTACTTTGTAGTACGCTTCTTAGCTGCGACTGGTGCCAGAGTTAGCGAACTTGTGCAAATCAAGATTGAGCATGTGCAAGTGGGCTACTACGACATCTATACAAAGGGTGGAAAGATACGCCGTATCTATATCCCAAAGACATTGCGCACGGAAACAGAAAAGTGGTTGCAGACACTCAACCGTACAAGTGGCTATCTCTTTCTCAATCGCTTTGGCGAGCGTATTACTACAAGAGGCATATCACAGCAGTTGAAGAACTATGCGGTGAAGTATGGCTTGAATGAAAAAGTGGTGTACCCTCACTCGTTCCGCCATCGTTATGCCAAGAATTTCTTGGAGAAGTTCAACGACATTGCCCTGCTTGCAGACCTTATGGGGCATGAAAGCATCGAAACGACACGTATCTATCTACGAAGAAGCAGCATTGAGCAACAAGAAATAGTTGACAAAGTGATAACTTGGTAATCGGAGCATATTCTATATCTTTTGATATGTTATCCATGCTATTAAACTATGCAAACGAGTATATGCTTTTTACAACAAGTAGAATTGATTATCAGTGCTTTGCATTACCTTTGCACTCAAAAAAATACGCATGGGACTATTCAAGACGATAAAAGACATATTCAGCAACGACAAAGGCAAGGAGACAAACACGCAAGAGAAGGTTTCCTTGCCTTCTTCTATAAATGTACCTCAACAGTCCACCAAGCAGCCTTTGGTAATGCCTGGTGTTACAGAGGTTATAAAGGCAAGGACATACCTGAAAGCAAATGACACAGAACAGACTAAATGCCAATACGAGAGTGCGGTTCAAAAAGGCTATTCATTGAACCTTGAACCCTATAATTGGCTACTTCGCCATTATACAAGCAAAGAACAATGGAGCGATGCCAAGCGTGTTCTGTTGCTTGTTCCAGCAAAATTCAGCCGAGATGCGCTTGTTCTCGAATTTAGGGAAATAATAAGGCAACGAGAAGACAAACTACCCAAACAAGCCAATCTCCACAGAACCATTACCACCAAAGATACATTGGCAAACCGATACAAAAGTTTGATTGCTCAACTGCCAGAATTTGACTTCTACACAAGTGGAAATGACGCTCTGTTTTCAGAAGACGCTCCCGTGTGCCATCAGATAGAAGATATAATAAGCCATATAGAGAATGAACTACGCAAGGCAAAGGTTGCCGAAAAAAGCAAGGATTACATCACTGCAACCAATATCTATGAAGAGCTGATTGCCAATGGCTATTGGAAACCAGAGCCTTACAACCGTCTGCTTTATATCTATGATAAGGCAGGACTTACTAATGGTGTAAAGGAGTTGCTTGTTCTTGCAATAAGTTTCTTTGAAAATCAGCAAAAGAAACAGAAACAGGAATTGTTACGCCTTGCCGACAAGTACAAAAGCAGAGCCTATGCAGAGGCGAAAATAAACCAAGGAAAGACAGTGGCATATTTCGATGGCTTCTTTGAAATATACATGCCTTTCCCTGATGTTGATGTCTGGAAGCGAATACTCGCTGACACTACCGCTTAATGCCCGAACTCTTCTTGGGATAGTGTTTGCTGTGGGCGAATCTCATGCAGCGTCTGGCAAAGCTGAAAATATCCTCGTCCTTATCCCTCCAAGGCAATTCCGAATTGGAGCCACCGCCACCTCCCGACTGTGTGATGCTTGTTGCCCCATTGAAGCCCTCAATGAACATCTTGACGGCTGTGCCAAGCACATCTTTGAAACGCATATCGCACATATCTTCAATGATGGTGTTCTCTGCCATTTTCTTGGCTTCGGGTATATTGGTGCAAATTCTACTGCTCATTGTCAGCAGTTCTTGGAAACAGCCTGCAAGGATAGAGGCTTGGGCGTATGTTTGCAATGTCCGTGAAGTTTGCTCCTGCACGACACGCAAAGTTTCAGCCTCAGACTTCTGCGCCCTTGTCATGGCTCTGAACTCGGCAAGGGCTTCATCGGCTGCACTCAGTTTTTCTCGTTTGTCCGTCAGCTTGAACTCCAAGGTGGACAACTGACTTTTGAGCCGTTCCAGTTCCTTTGACGACTCGGAATGTTCGCCATTCTGTTGTTCCAACAATTTCTCAACCTCATGGATTTTGTTCTCCACCTCGGACTTCTGGTGAGTGAGGTTTTCTATCATCGTTTTCAGACCTTTAACGGCATTCTCCTTTCTGCGAATGTCAAGTTCCAGTTTGCCATTTGCGATTTCCAACTCACGGCTTTCGGCTTGGAGTTGTCTATACCATTCGTCACGAGGGACATGCTGGGCATTGGTAGCCGAAACGGATTCGCCACGTACCAAGCCCCACTTTTTGTTGACCTCTGCCAAGTAGTCGTGGATAGCATCCAGTTTGTTTGCGTCACCACCAAAAGTATCTCTGTATTTGATACGCATCTTCTGTTTCTTCTCATCGTACATAATGGGCGTGACAAGGCAATGGATATGCGGTGAAGACTCGTCAAGATGAACGGAAAAGTCAATGATGTTGTCTTCGCCCCATGCATCGGCAACAGCCTTGTAGATGTCCTTTGCCCACAATTCTATCTCCGCTTTGCGCTTGACATGACTGTTGTCTGCGCCTTTTGCTCGCTCCACATTCTGGTCTCCGAAAGCCATTTCTCGCATTCTGTCGGCATCGCCCGAAAATATCATGTTGCAAGCAATGCGGTATTTGGGCGTTTCAAGCCCTTTGTTAGGGTCTTCCGCACCAGTGGTTTCCAAGCGGTCTTGAAACCGCTCCAAAATGGGCTTAGAAGAGCCGAGAGGTACAATCTTACCGCCCTTGACTATCTCAAAGTTGAGATGCGCACGGCTCTTGTCGTAGTTAAACTTCTTGTTGGAGGCTTTTGCTTCCCATTGGGATTCCGTCCAACGCCTCTGATGTTCGTTATCTTCACCTGCCGAAAACGACTTGACGGCTTGTTGGTGAAACACTTGGTATTCTGGCATAATGTTATTTCTAAGATGGGGTAATGAAATTTATAAAATGAGCTTGCTCTGGTGTCCTCCTAAGGGCTTGCCTGACGGAGCATAATTCGGTTGGTGATAACCATACCGAGGATTATGTTCCCCATCTACATTATGCGTACATATAGGCAAGCCTCTTCTGTTGTGTACCATCACTGCTCTAAAACGGTTTTGATGAAGTCTTGGCATTGCGTTCTTACTGGCAAACTGACAGCATGAAGGCAAATGCCAAGGCTAAAAATGAATGAACGGTAGGTTACATTTCACGTTGCTCGTGGAATTGCACCATATCTTCCGCTAACAACTGCTCTCTCACATCATCAGGGATTTCTTCCAAGGAATGGATTTGCTCCATTTCAGAAGGAGTGATTTCTGATGAATCGGAAGAAGGCAAAGGCAAAGTTGAAGAAGTCGGATCTGAAACAGACTTGTTCGGGTTCTGTTCCGACTTCGCTTTGCCGTTGTCTCGCTTATAAAGGGCATTGGCTGTATAAACCGTTTCACCCTCATGCTTCCACGCTGCTATGCACCTCATATCCATAATGGTGGTAAGGCAATCAGTTTTTATTGTTACGATACCCAACTGTTCCAACTGTTTCAAGAAGCGGATAACTGTCTTTCGGTTGCAGTTCCATTCCTTTGAAAGTTCAAGGGCAGATACACAAGTTTGTCCTTGCATTAGTGGTTTGGATATGCCACGTTTGGTATAGGTGGTATCGGCAGTTGCCGTGTGGTGAAGTAGTCTGCGGAAACATTGTATTCTGTTGATGCCTCCCTCGTTGCTACTGAGAAAATTCAGTTGTTCGTCCGTCAATGACAAATAGTAAGTGACAGGGCGAGTTTTGTCTATCTCTTTTCTTTCCATGTCCGAATGGTTTATAAATGGTGAATGACTGAAAGGACAACAAATCATCGGTGAAGACCATGCTGTTGCCGTGGCATATCCTCACTGACAATCTCCATGAGTTTTCTATCCAAGCGTTGAAGTTCATCTTTGTTAAGACTGTTTATTGCCTCTATGCTTACTCGTAATGCAACGGCACGTCTTCCATACAAAATGGCTTGTTCGTCATTGTCTATGGCATGGTTTGCACTAGTTGCTTCAATGTAATCATTGACGGCATCCCTCATGGATAGTTCACGAAGTCCTGTCTTAGCCCAGAGGACAGACAGTTTGACTGCCTGTTCCTTCTTGGCTTCAAATTCTGTTGTCCTCATGGCTACTTGACACTTAAATTTTTCAAGATACGGTTGGCTTCTTCTGAAACCTGCGCCTTTGACGCAATCGCATTTCTGCGAATCCATGTCAAGAGTTCCGCTTTCTCAAAATACACCATCTTGCCATTCGGCTTGTAATAAGGAATGGTCTGCTCATGGGTCATCTTGTAGAGCGAACTTTTTGTCACTCCCATAAATCGGGCAGCTTCTTCCAAAGTCAGCACTTCCTTACCTGCTGACAGGGTATTTTCAAGCACTTCTACTCGCTTGGCGAGTTTTAGGTTCTCCAGCATGAGTGCTTGAACATCTGGAGTTACGCTTTGATTGGTTCGTGATTCCATAATCTGTTGATGTTTTAATTTGACTATTTCATCATGACCATTGTTTGTGATTGCAAGTTGAAAGTGGTGCAAAGGTATGTAAGATATTTCTCATTCTGTTAGAAATGCTTGGTCAATGACGAAATCTTAAGTTATATTATAATAATGAAGTTGTTTCATACTCTAAATCATACTTGGATGAAATAAAGTGAAGACAAAATCAAACTTAGAAACGATAGTAAGAATACAAGAGAAACGCTGTTTTTGGAACTTGGTTGTCAAACACTCAAAACAGCCATAAAATGCAGAAATGGTGCTTGGGCTGTAATTTTATAGTTGCAAATACGCAATTATCTCTTTTTTATTTGGAAATTTTTGTTGCACGTTTGTTACGTGGAGGTGTTTTGCAAAATAACAATGCTGATAATCAGTGAGTTACACATCGAAATAATCCCACGAAGTAAAGCATGGCTCCATAGAAATGCACCGTGAGGTAACGGGTAATCCACTTAGCCCATGCACCTTCCCACTTGGGCAGCACGGAGAAAGCCCATTGGATAGGACCAAAGATTGTGAGCATACCCAGGAGAATCTGCTGGCAGAATATGGTGCTCCACCATCCGATTCTATAGATGACCAGTGCCAGGAACATAACGATTTTGTCCAAACCTATAATCAGGCCTGCAAAAATAGACCTGTCTGCTGCTTCCTGTGCCAGCTGCTCACCTTCCTGCTTCTGCTCGATATCTTCTATCTGCATGGAAGCATCCTGGACGATTTCACTCAGGATGATTTCCTTGGCAACCTTCTGAGTAGGGGCAATCTTGTGATACATGGAGTCTCGCTTCTGTATCAGGGGCATGAGTTCATTATACTTCTCGCTCACTTGAACCGCCTCTGCCTCATAGAGGTCATGGGTATAGGAACCGATACAATTGGGAATGAAGGCCAGTGCATCCAAAATACTTCCATTATTGTTGGTGGATGATGGATACCAGAAGCACATGACCAGAGATATACCCAGTACCTTCATAATCTTGACCACATCGATGGGTTCGCCCTTGACGAGCATCTTGTAGGACATGGAACCGGCCACAATGATGGAAAACAAGGCTCCAAGTGCCATGCTCATCTGGAGAATGTACCAGAAGGGACCATCCGAACCGGTAAAATCGGCACTGCATAGAAACTCGTTGGTTCTAAACACAACATTGTCTATGTCTTCCTCAAACAGGTCCACTCCGATGGTTTTTGAGAGGTCAGAGATATAACTTCCCATACCACTTGTAACACTGCCTGTGGAGGTGTCTAAAAATAAAGATGTAAATGCCATTATATTTCTTTTTCTATTTTTTGTTTCTTGCTTTTATCAGGGTTTTGCACCAGAAAAGCCATCCACAGCCATGGCAGCCTGCCATCTTCTGTAGGCATCCGAGGCAATGACCGTGTTGGAAGTATTTCTTTCAACCCTGGTGTTATTTTCAGAAAATCTCTTTCCCTTTTTCATTGAGTTCCAATACAGAAGTTGTTTGACCAATGTCACATTTCTCTTCACGATGTCTTGATAGATAGCCAGATACTCTCTTTTCCTCATACCCAAATCCTGGTAGGATTCATGAGTGATCTTGATGGCTGTTTCAAAACAGTTGTAGATGTTGCGCCAATTCCGGTAATCGCTCGAACTTCCGCCACAGGAAACGATATGGTTGATGTTCTTATCGAAGAGCAGCATCTTGGACTCCAGTTTCTTCTTCTCCAGAACCCACGATAAATCAGATGCAGAGGAACGGGAAACGATATTCAACGCCTCCACCTTGGCTCGTTCCACATAATCGGAATCCACCTTCTCTGCCTCATTGACTTCCTTGGACGTATTGGCCATGACATCCGTTCGATAGGCAAGTTTGTTTCTTAGATTGGCATCTCTCTGGTAATTCTTATGCAGTGAATTGTAATACCAGGCAGGAGAGAGGACACCAGCACCCGTTTCCATGGTGGTGAACTGGTTCATGATATCCCTTTCGTGGATATAAGTAACCTCCTGTGCCTGACCATACAGGCTCACCAAGCTCAGAAGCATGGGCAAGAGACCTTTCAGATGATTTCGTTTCATACTTTATTCTATTAGTTGAACATGTTCATTTCTTCCTCCAATAAGGCTGCCACCTCCCAAGGGCTTATGGGTGAATGACTTTTTCGCCTGAAGATGGTTGAAGACCCGGTGACCGGATTTCAGCCATCTGGTATAGGAATCCCTCACGATTTCCTTGATGGTTCTAGCCATGAAGATTTCCTTTTTCCAATACCCAAGTCGGATGGTCATATAAGTATGTATATCCAAATAGGCATGGTATATACTGCTATCGATGTGGTCCATGCTTTCATTGATGTGCTTTAGAATCATCATCAGATTGGCAGTGGTGCATTCCGTTGCTCCTGTTACGATGAGCGATAATTCTCCATAGGACTTATAGAGTTCACCCACCTCGTCTCTGATATCTTCCACCGCCCTGTTGGTGGTATTCAGAATCAAAGTATCCGATGACCACACTGCGCCATGGGAGAGGATCTTGTCATGATAGGTATCAATGAGTTTCCAATATCTGGTGATATTTCTCTTGATACTCGTATAGGTGTTGACACCATGGAAGGCTGTTGCCGTTCCCTGAAGCACCAAGTCCATGATATCGAAACAGCGCTTGTACTTGTCAAGCTGTTCTGCCACCTTTCGATGGTCAGTGATTTTCTTACTGCTTTGCTTATGATACTCATAAACTCCCAGCTCTGCTATGGCTCTTACCTCCAGAAGGGTCCTCACCTTCTTATGGTTGGCAATCATGGCCTCCAGGGAAGCCGGATCATTCAGTGCCCGGATAGAGGAGGGTAGGATACATATCACCAAGAGTAAAATATACCTTTTGAAAAGATATTCCATAAAGAATCTATTCATACACTACAATTTTATTGATTATTAGAACTGCCATTATCCTGCTGCTCTGTCTTATGGGCAAGAGAGGATTTTTTCATAGCCTCCAAGCCTGCACCTTCCCAACGTCTGAGGGCATATTCGGCAATACCGTTTCTGCCGCTTCTGCTGACCACGTCAAAGATCTGTCTTTTGAGAAAGTCCAAGATACATTCCCTCTGTGTCATCACTTTTTCGATAAGAACCAGCTGGGCAAAGATCTTGGTCAGTTCCTGTTCTACATATCTTGCAACCTGTAGGCGGTCACCTGCAAGGAGAAGGTGGATACCGTCTTCATCATCATCCTCTTCTGTCGGATTGGAAGCATAATTGTATCTCACTGAGATAGCACAGTTTGGAAGGTCTTCCATCCATTGTTTAAGTCGCATGTTGACCTCCTCTGCCCTTAATTTCTCACTCTGGTTCATATTGAGTTTCATGACTTCGATGACATTCTCAGAACTACTGCTGGAGGTAAGCTTGAAATCCACTGACAGAACCGCGCGGTGTATGCGTACACCAAGCACATAGGTAGGCTTGCGACTTAACTTCAAGGAAGCACTATATGTGACATTGGTTTTGGCATCTGCACAATAGCCATGTCTTACAAAGACATAGGCGGCACTCCCTTGCACCCATTCTCCCTCATCCAGCCATTGGATTTGGTACATGGAGGCCAGGCTGGCCATATTGTGGGGTATCCGATAGGGACCATCCAAATTGTCACTCATATCCTTGTAGTATTCATCCAGCGCATGAGTGGCTTGGGAGAGTTTCCCCTCAGCTTCTTTGAGTTGTTCCTTGAGAAGTGCCGTTTCATCGGACAGGGTATCATACTCGCCTTGAAGCTTTTTTGCAAGGGGCAAATTCCTGTTCATCTTGGCCTGATTGATTCTCTTGACCAGATTTCTCATCTTGGTATCATTGCCCTTGATTTCTGATTTCAGGGCATTGACCTCATCTGAGAATTCCTTTTGCTTTTGAAGCAATGCCTTGGATCCATCATCTGCCGTTGGAGAATTGGACATGGCAAAGTCCTTGGACTTCGGCCATTCCAGCTTATTTCCCTGGCTGCCATTTTCCTTCCAGTTGAACGAGCCTTCTCCAAGGGTGGCTCCATCCTCACATTGAGCGATGAAACTCACAGAATTGCAGCCTTCCATTTTCTTCTCATCAGCCATGGTATAATATCTTGGATGATCACTACCCATCTCTATTGATATGGTTGGATGCTCTTTCAAGAATTTCTCATTTTCATCAATCAAGCCATTGAGACGAGCCTTCATCTTTTGGATGAAAGTTTTTTTGTCCATTGTCTGAGAATCAAAGGTTTCCTCATAAATCTCCTCTCTGATGTCCCAAGTGTCTGTCACCTTTACCTTGTAGGAGTTAAAACAGAAGCGTTCGTCATAGGAATGTTTCAAAAGTCCGCCTCCATAATGGCGCTTTCTATCCTCATGCTTCCTAGTATAGAGTATCATACACTGGTGACCAGGATGCGCCTGGTTATAATCCTGACATTTATCTGCATTCCAGCCAGTAAGTTGGAAAAGCTTATCTTTCACTTCCTTGTCCTCATCCTGAGAAAGGGATTTATAACATGGAATCTTCTCATAGGCTTCACGTTTTTTACCACTGGTATGAATGTGCCATGCTTCTTTCCATCTGGCATCACCATATCCCTCATAGCTAGATGGACTATATTCACATTTAACTTCCGATCCGGAATCATGCTTGTAGATATACCATCTCTCAGTGTAATACTGCCCCTGTAGTTCCTTGACGTAGGAAGAGATATATCCCGTAAGGTTATAGCCACTTGTCTGAAAGAGTTTTTCCACTGCATCTTCATTGCCTTCTCCCACCACGGCAAACAACAATTCCTTGATGTTACCGGCATCCTTAAAGGATTTATAGTGGTTTTTGAAGGACTTATACAGCTTGGTAATCTCCTTGGGCTTGGCCTTGAATATAGCACCAATCTTGCTGGCACTTTCCAGGTTGCTGTCATAGGCGGCTTTTCCTGCCTGCGCAATGATACTTCCCAGATTCTTGTAATCCTCTGCAATTTCCTCTTGGGTGATGCCTGTTCCAAATTCCCCCAATTTTCCCAGAAGCGACTTCCAGTCCACTTCTCCGAGCTTCGTCAAATCGAATATCCGCTGGAGATCTTCATTGAGAACCAAGAACCTGATGTCTTTGAAGGAAAGCTTACCATGAGTAACCACCACCTCAAATTGCTTGCAAAGATTCTCCACATTCGTTGTGGTCTTTAATAGGTAGGGACCCCAATGGATGGCATTATCCGGCTGCTTTAACATTTTTCTCGCCACAGTAATGAACTTCGGCATGATACCGTCCTTCACCAAACGGAAGATTCTTTGGTAATAATAATTCTCCTCTGAGGCAAAGAGTCCCGGGTTACGCCTTGCGTCCCTCAACTTCTTCATACTCTGGAAGATACCGGCAGATGCCAAGCCTGCAGACTGATAATGATCAAAGATTTTATTGATGTTACTGTCCGTATTCCCTTCCACCAATGTTTCCGTTTCATAGGCAGCAGACATAGCCGCGGCCGTCACCTTGTCTATATTCACACTGCTCCAGCTCAGTGACCAAAGAGGAGAGCAAATAAGAAAGGATAAGATGATCGATGCTAAGATTCTTTGCATGGTTCTTTTATGATGACTGTTTATAATTGAATACTTTTCTTTCCTTGAGAACCTTCTGGGAGAATTCCAGGGATTTCTGGATACCACTCAAATGCCAATCGCTCACAAAGGTCTCGATGGCGGTTCTAAAGTCGGAACCCAAGCGTCTCTTATAGAACTTCAGTGCTTCTTTCTCCTGCTTCTCCGTCGTGTAGGCCATATAGCACTCAGGAGGTTCCTCCACTCCAAAGACATCGCCCACCAGCCCTCTCTTGATAAAGACCTCCTTGAACGGAGACCTGCCTTCCTTGTTGTCAAGGCCATTGATTGTGAAAATCTTCTGGCAGTCATTCTCTGTAAGAGCCAGGGTTGCCTTTATTTCCGAGAACTTATCCTTGAATTTGCTCTGGTCCAGCAACATGAACACATCTGAGTTGTTGACAATGGCTTCCTTGACAATGGGAGAGGAGGTGATATCCTGGATTTCCTGGGTGACCACACCCACCATTGCCCAATGTTTGCGGGCCGTCTTATAGAGATACTTGATATAGTTGGCCATCACGGGTGTGGCGATAGCTTTCCATGCCTCTTCTATGACCAGGCATTTTCTGCCTTTCTTGATTCTCATTTTCTGAGTGAAGACATCCATGATAATGAGAACGATAAGAGGAAAAAGGATAGGATCATCCTTCACTTTGTCAATCTCAAAGACAATGAATTTCTCGTCAAATAGGGATGCATCCAAGTCATTGTTAAGGATGTGCGCATGCTCACCACCTCTATAGAAAGGCTTCAGAATAGCCGCAAAATCATGGATTGCAAACTCAATGTTCTGCTGGACAATCAACTGCGGGATTCTTTCAAGGGCAAACTCATAATAGGAATTGAACGAAAGTTCCTGTACTCTGAGATTCTTTCTCTGTCTCTCCATCTTATCAATCTTACGCTCAATGCGAAGGAGATAATTTTTCTCTATCAACTCTGGAGTAAGGCGCTGAAGCTGATGAAGGGCAGCTTTCTTCTCTCCTTCAGTGGCAGCAGTATCATCCAAAACAGCCTGGAGCTTATCAATGAGTCGTGCATTTCTGGAAGAAGTCTCCTTTTCCTCCATGATACGATCATAGCGTTCCTCCACTTCCTGCTCATACTGGTCATACTTACCATTCTTCTTATCCTCAAGTAGCAGCATCTCTTTTAGCTGGTTTCTTTCCTTGGTACTGAACTTTTCAAAGGGATGAAAATAGGCCTCATAATATTCCGTAATGGTTTGATTGATAATGGTATCTTCAATCTTTGTGGGATAATCTGTTCCCTTGAAAAGCTGAAAGACAAGACTTTTCAGGAAGTTCTTCTTCTCGCCAAAATTCTCCTCATACTCCAGCTCTGTTATCTTGAAGGGATTCATAGAGATGGGCTTTTCCTTGCTGTAGGAAATGTAGGTTCCCTCAAAATAGTTGCAGATTCCCTCATAGCTGTCGCCCGTATCCACGATGACCACATCTGTATCCTGCTCATAATACTGTCGCATCACGGAATTCATGAAAAAGCTCTTGCCGCTTCCACTTGGTCCCAGTACAAAGAAATTGGAGTTATTGGTATATTTCACCTTACCTTCCTTTCCAGTAATGTCAATGGGAAGAGGCAGTCCCTGTCGGTCAGTATAGTAACACTTCAGAGGCGAATTGTCACCCTGCTGCTGATGCTCCTTATACATCAGGCAAAGAGCCGGCTCCGAAAGCGTGAGGAATCTGTCATAGTCCTCATTGAGTTTGAAACAGTTGCCAGGGAAACTGGCTACAAAGAGTTCCAACTGGTTATAGGCTCTCTTCGATATATGAATACTGTGCCTAGAGAACATATTCTCCAGGGAATTTGTAATCTTCTGGAAGTCTTTATCACCAGCTATCTTGATCACCATATTATAATGAGCATAAACAAGCATCTTGCCGTTTCGGGCGATTTCAGACTGAACCTTTTCTATGTCCTCAACGGCAATCTGGTTGTTGGGATTGGGAATGGAAGCATGACGGTTCTTTTTCTTGTCAAGCTTCATGACTTCCTTCTTTTGATTTGGCAAAAAGATAACCTGATTATAAACCAAGGTATCTACATCCGGGAGAGAATCCAAAGCTGAGAGCAAATCCTCGGAAAGAATGCTGTTACCCACCTGATTCTCGGAATAGGGACGAATCATGCCAGGCAGGCCTACCTGATCCACATCCAGGAGACTGTAAACCTTAAGATGGTTGTTTCCCATGCCAATCTCCTCAGCGGTAACCCTGAAGTTACTCATGGATACACGAGAATGATTGAAATCCATGGCAAAGAAACGGTCTGCAAAGATTCTGCAATCCTCAGCTCCAAGGAATGAACTTTCCACGTCACAGCCATTCAAACGGTCATGAACCTTTTGGAGCTTCACTAGAAAATCCTTCCACTTGGCAGTGTCATAACTATGTATTGTTCCACTTTTACCCTTCTGTGTAATAATCAGATAGGTTTCATGTGCCACATATGTGCGGCCATTGAAAAAACGGAAGTAGGAATCGGACAGAAAACGTTTGGCTGCAGTTTTATCCTCATGGGCTGCAATCTTGTTCATGTCAAACTGCTTGCGTACGAAAACATCCTGTTTATGCAAGGCATATCCTTCACCCAACAATTGAAGTAGAGAAGTGAAGAGATCCGTGAATTCATAATAGCTGGCCTTGGAAGCAGAATACTTTCTGATAGGGTTCTTGATTTTGAGGACAGCAGAATAATCACCACTTTTTGTATAAACTATTCCCATACCATTTACCTCTTCCACACTGAAATAAATGTCTTCGAAGACCTTGGGTCTCTTTCCTCCAGTGCCAAAGGCACAAACGGATATGCCCATGCCTGCCAGTATGGCGACAAAGAGCGTTACCACTGCGATTGCTACCATGTTGTTGAATCAATTTATTTTGTTATTATACCTAATAGCTTTTAGAACGGGCATAAATAAAGATGCCCTTGGGAGACTTCTTACTATGCAGGCCCTTATGCTGCTTGATGAAAATCATCCCTCCACCCACACACAAGAAAGTGGTAAGCAGGATGAGTCCAACAATGAATCCGAATATGATATAGCCAATGAGAAAGCCCAGAAGGCCCCCTCCTACAGCACCTGCGGCCCAATAGATGTATCTTCCCTTCAAACCCATGAATTCAAGGGGCTTTTGAAGCCCCTTGAAAACTGGATAATCCTGGAATCTTTCCTGGTCTATGTTACTCATATCCAAGGATTAGAGACCAAAGAACAAAGGCAGACACTGAGCTGCTGCGATGAGGAAGATACAAGCACCTACAATCATCATGATGCTCTTCTTGAGAATCTGCTTCCGAATTGTAAAGTGCTGAATATCAACACTCCCAAAAAGCAAAAAGTACCAAAAGAAACAAACTGGAAACAAAAATTTCAAAAACCCCAAAATGAAAACATCTGCTTAACATATCTTAACACGGAAATGAACGGAAGTAACTACTCAGCACCCCTATGGGCATGAGTAATCGTCTTACTGTTGTACTA